>Ga0181533_1000017_pt1 | contig 201638 bp, 179 predicted proteins | sample PEATcosm2014_Bin_45_FD_119772 | JGI IMG/M metagenome (GOLD analysis project Ga0181533, IMG submission 119772) | Peatland microbial communities from MTU Mesocosm Facility, Houghton, MI, USA - PEATcosm2014_Bin11_60_metaG | ecosystem: Environmental > Terrestrial > Soil > Wetlands > Peat | place... | reverse complement strand
CAGTGCTTGCAATGAAGACAAAAGAGAATGCCTTTACTTTGCCTGTCATGATTACTCTGTATGAGTTTTGTTTTTTCTCACGTTTCACGTCTCACGTTTCACGTTTTTTATACCTTGTCCCCATTCTTCTTACACTTCTTATTGTCCCTCTGACACTTATGGGCCTCGCCGGATCTCACCAGCTCGATCCAGGCTCATATGGGGCAAAGGTGTTCCCGCGGAATGAATACCTTTTCACGCAGTTCAGGGTCATTGTCACATACCTGCGCCTGCTGTTCTTTCCGGTAGACCAGAATCTTGATTACGACTATCCGCTCTTTAAATCTTTCTTTATCCCTCAGGTAATACTGTCGTTCCTGTTCCTTGCGTCGTTATTTGGGCTGGGAGTATATCTGGTGATAAAGACAAAGAACAACTCTAAAGAGAACGATTCCGGACAAGCCGGAATGACAAAAAAAGAAAGGGGACCCCGTCATTCCGGCTTGTCCGGAATCGCTTCACGTTTCACGGTTCACGATTCACGATCTCTTCGTTTGATCGGTTTTGGCATATTGTGGTTTTTCATCACCCTTTCGGTCGAATCGAGCGTCATTCCGCTGCCGATGCTTATCGATGAATATCGAATGTACCTTCCTTCAGTCGGCTTGATTATAAGCTCAGTCACGAGCTTTTTTTTGCTGGAACGGTTTCTCCTTTCACGATTCACGATTCACGTTTCACGCTTCACGGTGGTATCCCTTGTCGTTGCAGTTGGAGTTCTGTCAGTTGCAACGCATCTGCGTAATGATGTGTGGGCTGACAACGTAAAGCTATGGCAAGACACTGCCGAGAAATCCCCGGGTAAAGCAACGGTGCATCTTGCTCTTGGCAATATCTATCAAGCTCATACTATGTTTGACAAGGCACTGGAGCAATATATGATCTCAATTAAGCTGAAGCCCGATTATGCGGATGCATATAATAATCTCGGCAATATTTACAAATTTCTCAATATGCCGGTCAAAGCGATGGAGCAGTACCTGTTTGCAATTGAACTTAAGCCTGATTTCGCAGAGGCCCATAATAATCTCGGCATTATCTATAAAACTCTCAACATGCCTGACAAGGCGCTGAGCGAATTCCAAACTGTCATAAACCTGAGGCCGGATGTTGCAGAGGCACATAACAATCTCGGCAATGTTTATCTGTCTTTCAATATGCCTGACAAGGCGGGCGATCAGTATCTGATCGCCATAAAGTTGAAGCCTGATTATGCGATGGCGTATTTCAATCTCGGATTTCTCTATTATAGGATGGGGCAAAAAGAAATGGCACGCACAGAACTGACGGAAGGCTTAAGGATAAAGCCGAATGACCAAAATGCCCGGCAATTGTTAGAGGCCGTGAATAGTGAACCGTGAAACGTAAAACGTGAAACGGTAAAAGACTGTGAAATGTGAAAGGTCGCGAGACGTGAACAGTGAATCATGAAGGGTCACATTGTTTGCTTCACTTTTCACTTTGTTTGTTACTGTTTCCTTTGGGTTTTTGTTCTTTTACGTTTTACATTCTTTTACGTTTCACGTTTCACAGCCTTTCACGTTTCACGGCCTTTACGGTGTTGCATAACTGCGAAGTGAACCTATAAAATATGAAAAGGAAAGTTTTGGCGAATGAGGGGCAGATCATTACGCAAGGAAAGCTTTCATGGCATAGGGTTGGCCGTTCTTGGCGGTCGTGATTTTAAGCTTAAGGAGCAGGGAATGAAAACAAAGATGACATTGGCGCTACATCTTTTAAGCCGGACAACATTGGTTATTGCGGTTGTACTACTCTTCGCGGGCACAGTATGTGCCGGGGACAAGAAGGTCTCTGTACTTGAAGGCAAAGTGGTTGATAGAGACGGTAAGCCGCTTACGGGCGTCGAAGTAGTGGCGACACAGAAAGATGCGATAAAAGGGTATGAAAAGTTTGAGGTAAAGACTGAGACCAACGGCTCCTTTGTGTTTAACGGGCTTTATCCCGATTCTGAGTATGTTGTTACCCCGGAAGCTGATAACTTTAATAAAAAGGGGGCAACAGTGGAGATAAAAAGCGCCCCTGCCGGCGAAATAAAAAAACTAAAGGACAATATTGTTCTCAAATTTTCTCCGTTCAAGGTATCAAAGGACGGTGTTATTACCGACACGCGGACCGGGCTTGAGTGGGCGCCTGATCCGGGTAAGCCTATGACTTGGGAGCAGTCTGTCAATTATGCGAAAAGTCTCGCCCTTGCAGGCGGCGGATGGAGATTGCCTTCAATGGCTGAACTCAAGGAACTCTTTATTCTGGATGAAGATTACATGAAAGAAGATGGATATTATATAGACCCGGCATTTCACCTGCAAGGCTGTTGTTCCTGGTCGTCGCAGTTGCGCGATGCGTCTTCCGCACGGTTCTTCAATTACTCCACGGAATCAGGCGTTGGCTTCCTCGGCAGCCGCGGCTTCGGGCAGGTCCTGGCTGTTCGTTCCGGACTGAATAGTAAGTAGTGAATAGTAAGTAGTGAGTAGTAAAAGAGCAAAAACCAAAGATACAGAAGCTAAAAACGTGAAAAGTGAAAACACTCGTGGTGAACGGAGATCCTATTCACTATTCACTTCTCACTATTCACTACTTACTACTCACTGCCTTTGCCTGGTTTTTCTCGTTGTTGTCATCTATGCGAATACCCTCAATGCTCCGTTTCAGTGGGATGAGAGTGATTTTATTGTCAACAACCCCATCATAAAAGACCTCCATTATTTCTCTAACCCGTCAGATGCAAAGGGGTTTAAGCTTTACAGTTCCTTCATAGGACGCTATATAGGCTACCTCACCTTTGCGCTCAACTACAGGGTACACGGCTTATCTGTGACCGGCTACCATATAGTCAACATTGCCATTCACATTGCAAACTCCATCATGGTTTATTTTCTAGTCCTACTGACCTTCAGAACTCCGTATTTCAAAACCGTGAATGGGGAAGAAGTGAATAGTGAATGGTCCCCCCCACCCATCCCTCCCCCGCCAGGGGGGAGGGTTAGGGAGGGGGGTCACGTCTCACGTTTCACGATTCACGATTCACGGCCTTTAATTGCCTTTTTCTCCGCCGCCATATTTGCAGTTCATCCTTTGCAGACAGAGGCGGTGACCTATGTCTTCCAGCGCTTCGCCTCTCTCGTGACATTTTTCTATCTGCTTTCACTTGTTTTTTATATAAAGGCAAGGCTGCTGATGGGTCTCAAAACAGATTCCGGACAAGCCGGAATGACAAAAGATGGTGCAGTCAGTTTCATATTCTTTTTAATTTCCTTCCTTTCAGCAGTGCTGGCCATGAAGACAAAAGAGAATGCTTTCACTTTGCCTGTCATGATTACTCTGTATGAGTTTTGTTTTTTCTCACGTTTCACGTCTCACGTTTCACGTTTTTTATATCTTGTCCCCATTCTTCTTACACTTCTTATTGTCCCTCTGACACTTATGAGCCTAGCCGGATCTCACAAGCTCGATCCAACCTCATATGGGGTCGGAGTGTCCTCGCCGCGGGATTATTTTTTCACACAGTTCAGGGTCATTGTCACATACCTGCGCCTGCTGTTTTTCCCGGTAGACCAGAACCTTGATTACGACTATCCAATCTTTAAATCTTTCTTCGACCCTCCGGTAATACTGTCGTTCCTGTTCCTTGCGGCATTCTTTGCCTTAGGGATATGGCTGGTGATAAAGACAAAGGACAACACTAAAGAGAACGATTCCGGACAAGCCGGAATCGTTTCACGTTTCACGTCTCAAGTTTCACGGCGTTCTTCACGTTTTTCAGGTCTCTATTCACGTTTCACGTCTCACGTTTCACGGCCTCTGCGGCTTATGGGTTTTGGCATACTGTGGTTCTTCATCACCCTTTCGGTCGAATCGAGCATTATCCCGCTGCCGATGCTTATCGATGAATATCGTGTATACCTGCCTTCAGTGGGCTTGATTATAAGCGCGGTCACAGGGGTCTTCCTGCTCTTTTCCCGGTTCACGGCCCCCCCACACTTCCCTCCCCCACAAGGGGGGAGGGTTAGCGAGGGAGGCCACCATTCACTATTCACTATTCACCATTCACGGTTTTTATTGATGTTCCTTGTAGTTGCAGTGGGAGTTCTGTCAGTTGCAACGTATCTGCGCAATTCGCTGTGGGCGGACCCGGCAGGGCTATGGGAAGACGTTGTCAGAAAATCACCAGCCAATGCGAGGGCGCACAATAACCTTGGGGTCATCTATCAAAATCTCAATATGCCTGACAAGGCCATGGAACAATACTTGACAGTCATTATGCTGAAGCCTGACTATACCGAGGCGCATTATAATCTCGGCACTATCTATCAAGCTCGCAACATGTTTGACAAGGCTATGGAGCACTATCTTATTGCCCTTAAGCTGAAGCCTGATTATGCAAAAGCACATAACAATCTTGGCATCATCTATTATCAAGTCTTCAACATGCCTGACAAGGCCGAAGAGGAATTTCTGTCTGCTGTCAAGCTGAATCCTAACGATGCCAGAATGCATTTTAATCTTGGGTTTGTCTATTATAAGATGGGGCAAATAGAAAACGCGCGAAGGGAGCTGGCAGAAGGATTAAATATAAATCCGGATGACCAGCTGGGTCAACAATTGTTAAAAACAGTGAATCGGTAAAACCCGTGAAACGTGAGACGTGAGACGTGAAAAGTAAAAGAACAAAAACCAAAGAGACAGACAAAAAGAATGTGAACAGCGGAAACGCGAAAAGTGAAGGGGGCCTCTTTTCACATCTCACGTTTCACGTTTCACGTTTCACGGCCTTTAACCGATTCACGGTCTTTACCGATTCACGGTTTCATATCGCCTGTCTGGTTTTTCTCATTGTTGTCATCTATGCCAATACCCTTAACGTCCCGTTTCAGTGGGATGAGAGTGACTTTATTGTCAACAATCCCATTATAAAAGACCTTCATTATTTCTCAACTCCATCAGATGCAAATGGGTTGAAGCTTTACAGTTCCCTCATCAACCGCTATATCGGCTTTCTCACCTTTGCGCTCAACTACAGGATACACGGCTTATCCGTGACCGGCTACCATATAGTCAACATTGCCATTCATATCGCAAACTCCATCCTGGTTTATTTTCTCGTACTGTTGACCTTCAGAACGCCTTTTTTAAAAACCGTGAATGGTGAAGAAGTGAATGATGAATGGTCCCCCCCACCCATCCCTCCCCCACCAGGGGGGAGGGTTAGGGAGGGGGAGCGCCATTCACTATTCACTATTCACCATTCACGGCCTTTAAACGATTCGCGGCCTTTAATTGCCTTTTTCTCCGCCGCCATATTTGCAGTTCATCCTTTGCAGACTGAGGCAGTGACCTATATCTTCCAGCGTCTGGCATCTCTCGCCGCATTTTTCTATCTGCTTTCACTGGTTTTTTATATAAAAGCAAGGATAGGCAATGGGCTAAACGGCAAAAAAGTCATTCCTTATTCACAAATCACGTTCCTTTTAATCTCATTAGTTTCAGCAGTGCTGGCGATGAAGACAAAGGAGAATGCCTTTACGCTGCCTATTATGATTACTCTGTACGAATTTTGTTTTTTCAATAAAACCTATCGCCCATCGCCTATTGCCCATCGCCCAGCCTCTTTCGATTCACGCGCCCCCCACGCATCCTTCCCCCACAAAGGGGGAGGGTTAGGGAGGGGGGGCCTTATCCCCATAGTTCTTACACTTCTTATTATCCCCCTGACACTTATGAGTCTGACCGGATCTCACCATCTAAATCCAAGCTCATATGGATCACAGGTGTTCTCACGAAATGAATATCTCTTCACCGAGTTCAGAGTTATTGTCACCTACCTGCGGCTGCTTTTTTTCCCGGTTAATCAGCATATTGATTACGACTATCCGCTCTTTAAATCTTTCTTTGTCCCTCAGGTAATACTGTCGTTCCTGTTTCTGTCTTTGTTATTTGGACTGGGAGTATACCTGGTAATAAAGGCAAAGGACACTAAAGAGAACGATTCCGGACAAGCCGGGATGACAAAAAAAGTAAGGGGATCCCGTCATTCCGGCTTGTCCGGAATCGTTTCACGTTTCACGTCTCACGTTTCACGGCCTTTGCGTCTTATTGGGTTTGGCATATTGTGGTTCTTCATCACCCTTTCGGTCGAGTCGAGCATTATACCGCTGCCGATGCTTCTGGATGAATATCGTGTATACCTGCCTTCAGTAGGCTTGATTATAAGCGCAGTCACAGGGGTCTTTTGGCTCTTTTCACGTTTCACTCTCCCCCCACCCATCCCTCCCCCACAAGGGGGGAGGGTTAGCGAGGGGGGCCACTATCCATTATTCACTATTCACTATTCACGGTTTTTATTGATGTTCCTTGTAGTTGCAGTGGGAGTTCTGACAGTTGCCGCTCATCTGCGCAATGAGGTGTGGCGAGACAATATAAGCCTCTGGAAAGATGCCGTTGAAAAATCCCCCGGCAACGCAAGGGCACATAATAATCTTGGTTTTTTGTACACGCAAAAAAAGCTGTACGCTAAGGCAATGAATGAACTCAATATTGCTATCAGTCTTAGCCCTGGCTATGCTGACCCGTACCATAATCTCGGTGTCATCTATCAAGAACTCAACATGTTTGACAAGGCAATCGAACAATATTTGATTGCCATCAGGCTGGGCAGTACTTTCGAGGAGACGCATTTTAATCTCGGCACTATCTATCAGGCCCGCAACATGTTTGACAAGGCAATCGAACAGTATCTGCTTGCTATTAAGATACGGCCCGATTACATTGAAGCTCATTATAATCTCGGCGTTATCTATCAAGAGCTCAACATGTTTGACAAGGCAATCGAACAATATTTGATTGTTGTCGACCTGAATCCTGATTTGCCTCAAGCGCGTTTTAATCTCGGCGCCATCTATCAGGCCCGCAACATGTTTGACAAAGCAATCGAACAATATCGCTCAGCCATTGAGCTGAAGCCTGATTATGTAAAAGCACATAACAATCTCGGTGTCGTCTATGAAGCCCGCAGCATGTTTGACAAGGCAATCGAACAATATCGGTCAGCAGCTAACCTAAAACCAAACGACGCAGAGGCGCATTTTAATCTTGGGTCTGTTTACTATAAGATGGGACAAATGGAAAAGGCGCGCGAGGAATTAACGTCGGGATTAAAGATAAAGCCGGATGACCGACAGGCACAACAATTGTTAAAGGCCGTGAAACGTGAATCGTGAATCGTGAAACGTGAAACGTGAAAAAGACCGTGAATCGTGAGTCGTGAGTCGTGAAAGAAATGAATCTCCCAGTGAGCAAGACCGCGGAGTATCTAAAGCTAAAGACCTTACTTCTTGTCCAGTAACCTGCAGCAAACAGCAGGGAAAGTGAAGTGATCGATGTTCACGGTGCACGTCTTACGTTCTTTTCCGATTCACGATTCACGTCTCACGTTTCACGGCCTTTTTCCGATTCACGTTTCACTTTTCACGTTCTTTTTCAATTCACGTCTCACGATTCACGGCCTTATAATTTCGTATGGCAGCTATAGCAAAGGGTCTCGCCCTTTGGCCTTCTGAGGAAAAACAACTTCCGACCTTCCGCATCAACATATCCGCTGTGAAAGGAGTGGCAGGTAATGCAGGTCAGCCTGCCTTTTATATCAAGAGGCATATCACGGGGGACATGCATTGAAGGGACCACATTTACGGGATGACTATGTATATGGCCCTTATGGCATACATGGCATGTACCGGAAATGCCCTCATTAAAAGAACCGGCACGCCTTGCATCAAGTGGCATCCGCACATGGCAGTCGAGGCATTTGCCCCCCTCTCCAGCCTCATGGACGGCATAAAGCACTGAGGGAGACAGGCATAACAACACAAATAAAGCAATTAACCACAGAGGTCTCAGAGAAACCTTTTGATTATAGGATGCATTCCCGCATTTATCTCTGTGCACTCTATTATTCATTGCGGATTTATCAACTTCCCACCATTTTCCGTTATAGAACACTGAGAAATTCGGTGAATAAAAGTTTTTTTTATTAATAAAAATCTCTCTGTGCACTCTGTGGTTCTTAAATACATTTTTAGGGTTACCAGCAGCACAAGCAAAACGAGCAGTCTGGTCATTTCCTGAACGCTCCCACATCCTGTTGCAGTCCGCTGATCTGCTGTACCAGGGCATCAATCTTGCTGTCCGGAACGCCGGATGCCCTGAGGTCCGCTGCAATCTCCTCAATCTGTTTCGCCCTGTCCTTTATCGCAGAGAATCTCCGGTCAAACTCCGCGCTCAACTCATTTACCTCACAAGCAAACTCCTGAAACAGATCATTCTGGCGCAAGGTTATTACCGAAGTCAGATTGCCGCTGCCGATTCTCAATATCCCGTGCTTGATACTTTGAAGCGGGCCCGAAATTTTATTGAAAACAATCCTGACAACAGCAATGCAAATTATGGTAACAAAGATCACGCCGACACCGTTAGCCAGGAGCGCGGCCCTCAGGAAGATCGTGCCGCTGAAGATATCGGCAGGGATCCACATCGAATAAAGAAGACTGTCCAATTTTCTGTAAGCAAGAAAAGAGAATAGCAGCACGGCAAGAATGCCGCCTGCAGAAGAGACCGCCAATGACCATATTATAAAACGCCACTGAAGCCTCTTATTTACAAAATAAAGCTTTCTTGTACACCTTTCGTCCATCGGTCACCTCTCCATGGCGTGGCATGCAAGGCAGAGCCTGCTTCCCCTATCGCTCATCACAAGTTTTTTTTCTATTGTCGAATACGGATCATGACAGGAGCCGCATCCAACTTTGCCTCCAAAAAACCTTATCCTCGGGTCAACCGCATCGATAGGCCTGAGGTCGGACTTTGCACCCGCTCTCGCTCTTGCCTGCTCATAATCCATGCCGATAGGATGTTCTCCCTCGTCAAATTTTATAAATTCCCTCCCGTGCCGCCATCTGCCGACAGCGACCGTAACCGATGTCGAGAAAGATCCGTCATGGCATGATATGCATTCCCTTGAAATGGGATCAACAAGCTGGGAAGAGTCTGTTACGATGTACTTAGAGCTGAAGTGGGCCTCGCCAAGCGCCGCACGGTGGGACCCCGTTCCAACTCCTTCCTTGTGACAGGCCTCGCAAAATTGTCTGCGGGGTCCAAAGCGCCTCAGAAAGTAAGATTTCGTTCCCGAGGGCGTCATCGCGGGCGCGTGTATATTATGGCAGGTAGCACAGGTGATTTCCCCGTCAGATGAGAGCGGCAGATCAGCCGGCACGGGAAAAGTGGGCCTGACATTGAAAGGGTGGACGTACCCTTCGCCGGAGAATATCTTTTCATGGCATTTTTTACAAAGCATCGCTACAGGCATCGTCATCTGCTTTGTGATCTTTCCGTATGCATCCTTCCTATGGCAATTCACGCATTCCGAGTCCGAGAATGCATGAGGTCCTTTTCCCATGCTGTAGACCCAGGCGCTTAACAGGAGTAAAAAAATCAGGCAAAGGGCTTTCCCCAGGTTCATAATACGACAGCATGCAATATCTTTCTGATCTCAGCCGCTTTCTCAGATATACGAAGAAGCGCCTTGTCCATTTCATCCCGGGACAAGGTCCCGGCATTATTCATGGCATGGTAGGCATTGTTCAACTCATTTGTTTTTTCTCCCAGTTGGGAGACAATCGTACGATATGAGGACACCATGGCATTTACATCTTCGGCAAGGGGATGAATTACGTCAGACCTCCTAAGATCTACATCCATGCTAAGATCTCCGGAAGCTGCCCTTGCCACAAACATTTCCAACCTGCGGACCGGACCCGCTATCCTGTGAGAATACAGAACGGACATGATTACAGCGGCGGCTGCAATAAAAAGTGCATTAGTAACGTAAATAACAAGTGATGAATAGACGATCTCTCCTCTGATACGGGAAATCAACATGACGTTCTCCGCATAGGACCCACCAGGTTTCATATGGAAATAAAACCAGATGATAAGAGATGTCAAAAGCGCGCCGCACAAAACAACGGCTGTTACGTATAACGCAAACTTGTAAAGATACGAAGGAGCAACAATTAAGCCTGTTTTTTTCGTCCCATTACTGTTTTTTCTCATTCGCTTTCTCTTTTGTTTGCGCCGGCGCTGTTCCGGTTGCAGGACTCTTCCTGTCGTAGACAAATGGTTTATGGCATCCAGGGGCGCAGCTGCCGCCATTTGCTGTTTTCGTAAATCTGATCGGGAGTGACCAATTCCCGAACGTGACCTTTTGGTTAATCAGTTTAGGCAGGGTACCTCCATGAATCGTATGGCATACTATACAATTCCTGCCTTTTTCCTTTCTGTTCACATGAACATAATGGAGGTTCCTGTCGCCGTTCCTGAACCCGGTCGCATAAGACGTCTCGGCATAGGTAAGCATGTCCCTGTTATGACAGGAGAAACACAGCCCAAACTCGTTGTCGGTGTACGGAACATACATTTCCTCAGGGAACTCCTTTATCAGCAGCTTGGCGTTCACCGACCCGTGCGGCTCATGACAGGGCAGGCATTTCCCGTCTCTTATAGGTCCATGGAGCACAGTGTCTTCTTTCCTGATAATCCCTTTATGGCAGAGCAGGCACTCATCCTTTCCGGATTTCTGCAGTAGTTTTTCGCCATCGCTTGCATGTGGCGAGTGACATGAGATACATCCCTTTTCGCTTTTTATGGGCGGATGGATGTCCGTCGACGCTTTGAGTTTTTCCTCGATTTGGGGATGACATTGAAAGCAGAGTGCCGGCCCTTCCGCCGAAAGAAATTTCTTGAACGCGGAGCCATGCGGATTGTGGCACGATGTGCATCCGCCTTCCAGCGCGGGATGTTTGAAGGCTTTATTAATCTCCTTCTGCATTTCCATGTGGCATGTAAAACATAATTCCGCACCCGGTTTCACCGTATGGGCCGGATTATCCGATTCATGTGGATCGTGACAGGCCAGACAATCGCCGGCTGATGTCGGTCCGTGCACGTTTTTAAAATCTGTCTTGTCGGGATGGCACGTCTGGCAGATCTCGTTAGCCGGGCTTAAGAGCAGTTTCGGCTGGGCAGAGGAATGGGGATCGTGGCATGATGTACACATGCCGTTTTTGACTGGATCATGAACATATTTTTTGGTACCGAATGGCGTATGGCACGTCGCGCAGAGTCCGGGGAGTTCCTGTATGAGCTTGAAGGTCTTGACAGATTTTTGCGGGTGTGGCTGACTTACCGCCTCATGGCAGGAACTGCACCCCATACCCACGGCTGGATGCACAACTGCTTTTGATGCTATTGTGGCGTGGCATTTTTCCGTTACACAATTCTCATCAGCAAATGCAGGCGATAGGCAAAGAAGAAGAGGCAATAGGCAAAGGAAAAGAGGCGATAGGCAATGGGCTATAGGCAATAGGCGAAAACAAAATATTTTCATAATCTTTTCCATCCTGCCTCTTTGCTTTTTCCTATCGCCCATAGCCTATCGCCTCCCGCCTGCCTTGCTTCTTCTTTGTTTTTTGCTGTTACCTATTGCCCATCGCCTATTGCCTCTAGCCCGCATTTAATCAATTTTTCTGTAAAAACAGGTGCGCTCACCCGTATGGCACGCCCCTCCGCCATGCTGTATCACCTTTACGAGCAGCGTGTCAGCATCGCAGTCGTAAAAAATTTCCTTGACCTCCTGTACGCTGCCTGATGTCTCGCCCTTTTTCCAGTATTTTTGCCTTGACCGCGACCAAAAATGCGTAAAGCCTGTCTCTATGGTCATTTTCAGTGAGTTCTCATTCATATATGCCATCATCAGGATTTCCCCGCTACTGGAGTCCTGGATAATGGCGGGAATCAGGCCGTTTGCATCATATTTAAGTTCAGGTAATGTCATCGTCTCACTACCTTTTATAATACCATTGGCCTGCTTGGTAAAATCAACAAGCCTAAGAACAGTATACAGCGTTCCGCATTATGCGTACAGCTTTTAGCTATAAAAGGCGACAAGACATTTCGATGATATATGGAACGTGGCAAGATCGCCGAACGCAGCACGCCTATGTCTCTGTGGTATAATGAAAATCGATGTTTAGCGAGGGGATTCCCGACCGTGGTCGAGCACGGAGGTCAGCGAGCGAATATAAATGAGAGAAATTCCTTTCATTAAGATTCCCGGCAGTCTTGCCGCCGGGGGTCTTCAATTTTTGGATATATGTCAAGCAAAAAGTCTTCCATAAAGATACTGTCCCTGCTGGTGCTCTTTGAGCTGCTTGTATTTGTCAGGACAAGTACTGCTGCCGAAATTCCTGATATAAGTTTCAGACTGGCAAATAATGAACTCTATGTATCGACCATAGTCAGGCCGGACCAGAAAGTTTTGGATGAACTGAGTGACGGCTTAACGAAGGAATTCACTTTCTTTATAGATCTGTTCAGGGTATGGAAGATCTGGCCGGATGAGTTTGTTCTCGGGGACAAAATAGCAACAACGTTAAAAAGCAATCCTATCAAGGGAGAATATATTGCCACCAGGGTCACCGGCAACATTTCCCTGAAGAAACGCTTTAACGACATGGAATCAATGGTCAATTGGGCAATGGCCCTTAACGAGATGAAACTTACAAATGTAAGGGAACTGGAGGCAGGGACTTATTTCATAAAGGTCACTGCTGAATCCCGGATAAGGAAGCTGCCACCGGTCATAGGCTACCTCCTCTTTTTTGTGCCTGACAAGGATTTTTCTGTTTCTAAAAACTCCCGCACATTCGAGATAAATACAAAAGAGGCGATAGGCGATAGGCGATAGGCCATCGCCTGGCTTTTTATTATGCGACTGATAAAATATCTCACAACAGCTTTAGGATTGCTTCTGCTTATTGCCGCGATAACGGCTGTTGAACTGCATTTTATTAAGCTGCCATCCGTCAATATCATTACACGCTTCCTGGTCATCAGCCTGCTGACATTTAATGTCATTGCGCTCCTGACGTTGATGTTTTTTGTGGGAAAAAACATCTTCAAGCTTCATATGGAAAGACGCTATAAAGTCCTCGGCTACAAGTTCAGGACAAAACTCATGACCATTTTTGTTATCCTCACGCTTATCCCCTCCTCTTTTCTCTTTATTGCAGCGAGCGGACTCGCAACTAATTATATCAACCGCATTTTTTCTCCTCAGATGAAAGAGCCTTTTAAAAAATCGATTGAACTCGTGAGGGCCTTTTACGATTTCGGGCGGCAGAGAGTGCTCGCCTCAGCGGAGCATGCCGCCGGCAGGGACAAGCCCCTTCCCAGCGACATGTCGGTCCACAAGTATGCAGCATTGCCTCACGATGCAACCGACATTGTAAGGGACGCTTTTAAAGGCATTAAGGGGACCGAAATTGTCTCAACGAGCAACGGCGACATCATTAGAGCTGCGGTGCCGGACCGCTCACATGGGGGCAAAGGAGTAATTGTTGTAGAAATGCTCCTTCCCAAGAGTATCTCAGGGAAATCGGAAAGGCTGAAAGAACTCTATGAGGATTACCTGACAGTCGAGACTTTCAAGAACCCGCTTCGGCTGAATTATGTTCTTATCCTTGGTTTTTTCACGCTGCTGATCGTCTTTGCAGGCCTATGGGTTTCCCTGAAAATATCCGGGGGGATTACCACCCCGATCCGGGACCTTGCAATTGCAACTGAAAAGGTAGCATCCGGCAATCTCGACGTCCGGGTCACGTCAAAGAGCGAAGATGAAATCGGCCTGCTGATTACCTCATTTAATGAAATGGTAAAGCAACTCAAGGACAGCAAAGAATCTCTCGAAAAGGCATACACTGAGTCTGACGAGAGGAGGCTCTACCTCGAGAACATCCTTGATAATATCAATTCCGGAGTTATCTTTCTTGACAATAGCGGGACCATCCTTACAATCAACAAGGCGGCGTGCTCCATTCTGAACGTCAGGCAAGAGGCCGTAAAAGGGCGTAATTACCTGTCGTTTATCTCGTCGCTTAATTCCCGGGACATTGCGGATATGGTAAAAGAGATGGAAGGCAGCGTGATACGCGAAATCAAACGGGAAGTCAAAGTAAATGTGGACGGCAGGATAGCCATACTCAGGCTTTTCGTGTCCGGCATCAGGGAATCTTACACGTCAAAAGCCATCGGCATGCTTGTTGTCTTCGATGACCTTACTGATATAATAAAGGCGCAAAAGGTCACAGCCTGGCAGGAGGTTGCCAGAAGATTGGCCCACGAGATAAAGAACCCCCTGACACCTATCAAGCTTTCTACTGAACGGTTGATAAAGAAATGGCTGCAGAAGGACAAGGATTTTGACGCTGTGTTTGAGAAATCGACCCGGACTATCATATCTGAGGTTGATAGCCTGAGAAAACTAGTCGACGTCTTCTCCCTGTACGGCAAACTGCCTGAAGTGACCAAGGGGCAGGTGGACCTGCAGGAAGTGGTCGATTCTGTTGTCGGCCTGTATAAAGGGTTTAAGGACATTGAAATATCGACCTCCCTGAACACCGAGATTCCTCCAGTGGCGCTCGATGCGGAGCAGTTCAAGAGGGTAATGGTCAATATCATCGACAATGCTATCAAGGCAATGGAAAGCAAAGGCGCTATTGCTATTTCCTTAAATGCATATGAAAATAGTAAACTAATAATCGACATAGCTGATACTGGACCCGGAATAAGGGATGAAGAGAAAGAAAAGTTATTTTTACCTTATTTTTCAGGTAGACGGGGCGGCACGGGGCTCGGTCTGGCAATAGCAAACAAAATAATCGCCGACCATGGGGGAAGAATACTGGTCAGGGACAATACGCCTCAGGGAAGCATATTCACCATAGAATTACCGATAACTTAAAAACCGTGAATCGTGAGACGTGAATCGTGAATAGAAAAGTCAAAGACAAGAAAACCGTGATTGGAGAAAGATAAAAAATGAAACAAGAAAAAAACCAGTCAACGCTGTTGACCCTTCACGTCTCACGTCCAGGATTTGCGGCCTTTACCGATTCACGATTCACGATTCACGATTCACGGTTTTTTCACGATTCACGGGGTTCAAATGAATAAAGAAGTTATACTGATTGTGGATGACGAGGAAGGGATCAGAGAAAGCCTTTCCGGAATATTCGAGGACGAAGGCTATGAGGTGGTGACCGCTGCTTCCGGTGAAGAGGCGCTGGACATCATCAAAGAGCATATGCCTTATATCCTTCTTCTTGATGTCTGGCTTCCCGGAATGGACGGCCTTGAAACCCTGTCGAAAGTAAGAGAGATCGATAATGACATACCGGTTATTATTATTTCCGGGCATGGCAATATAGAACTTGCTGTCAAGGCGATCCGGCTGGGCGCCTATGATTTTCTCGAAAAACCCCTTTCCCTTGAAAAAGTGCTTATAGTTACAAAGAGAGCGCTCGAAAAAAAGCGACTCGAAACGGAAAACCGTGCCCTCAGGGCGGATTTAACAAAAAAGTGCACAATGATCGGGGATTCGCAAAAAATGACTGCATTGAAACAGCAGATAGAGATGGCTGCCCAGAGCAACAGCAGGGTGCTTATACTGGGAGAAAGCGGTACCGGCAAAGAGCTTGTTGCCCGCTTGCTGCATGAACAAAGTACCCGTGTCCGCGGACCCTTTGTAGAGGTCAACTGTGCCGCAATGCCGCAGGAACTGATTGAAAGCGAGCTGCTCGGGCACGAAAAAGGCTCGTTCACCGGCGCGATCGATAGGAAAACCGGAAAGTTCGAGCTTGCAGACAAGGGCACCTTGTTCCTCGATGAGATCGGAGATATGACCCTCCAGACCCAGGCGAAGGTGCTCAGGGTAATTGAAACACAGGTTTTTCAAAGAGTAGGCGGCAGCAAGAGCATAAAGGTTGATGTCAGGCTGATAGCCGCCACTAATAAAGACATTTCCGAAGAAGTAAGAAAAGGGAATTTCAGAGAGGACCTCTACTTCAGGCTTAATGTGATCCCCTTGACATTGCCTGCTTTGCGCGAACGTCTTGAGGACATCCCGCAACTAACGCATTACCTCATCGAATCCTTTGCTTTCGAAAACGGTATGAGACCGAAAAACATAGCCCCTGATGCCATTAAGCTCTTTCAAAACTATGATTGGCCCGGCAATATCAGGGAACTGAAAAACATTGTCGAAAGGCTTATAATAATGGTGCCTTCGCCAATGGTCACACGCGAGGACATTGAAGCACTGGGAATATTCCAGACATCCCGGACATCCGGGGCCGGGCCATCCTTGAAAGAATCTGACTATTTCAACCGTAAAACGCTGAAAGATGCACGGGACGCATTTGAAAAGGACTTTATTATAAAAAAGCTCGAAGAAAACAACTGGAACATATCAAAGACCTCTGAAGCCATTGCCATAGAGCGAAGCAATCTCCACAAAAAGATTAAAGCTTATGATATTAACGTGTCGCAGAACCCGTGAATCGTGAGTCGTGAATCGTGAAACGAAAAGTCAAAGACAAAAAACTGTGAAAGGAAAAAAATAAAAAATGAACCAAGAAAACCAGCCAACGCTGTTGACCCTTCACGTCTCACGTCTCACGATGCACGGTCTTTACCGATTCACGTTTCACGATTCACGGTTTTTTTCACGTTTCACCATTCACGTTTCACCTTTCACGGTTTTGTTATGAGCGCATTGATTGCCATTGTCGGAAGACCAAATGTCGGGAAATCAGCCCTCTTCAACCGTCTCGTCAAGTTAGGCAGAATCCCCTCCCAGTCAACAGCAATTACAGAGAGCACTCCCGGTGTTACGCGGGACAGGAATTATGGGCGGACCGAATGGGAAGGGAAACTAATTACCATTGTCGATACAGGAGGTTTTTATGCCGAAGGCATCCCACATGAAACCTCTGAAATAGCCCGTCAGGTAAAGGAGCAGGCATTGTTTGCCGTAAATGAGGCGGATGTAATAATCCATCTCCTCGACGGCAAGGAGGGGCTGAATCCGGCAGACCTGGAGCTTGCAGGGATACTTAGAAAGTCGGGGAAAAAAATCCTGTGGGCGGTCAATAAAATCGACAGCATGGTAAAAGAAGACAGGGCATTGGAGTTTTACAGTATAGGCGCGAAACAAATTTCACCTGTTTCCGCTATAACCGGGCTCGGGATTGATGATCTGATGGACGCGGTCATTGCCTGCCTTCCTCCCGGCTACGGTACTGAAATCGCTGGACTGGAAGAAACAAGTGTTCCCAGGATTGCTGTTATCGGGAGGCCGAATGCCGGAAAGTCCACCCTTATCAATTCGCTCCTCGGCAAAAGCAGACATATTGTGAGCCCCGTTCCCGGGACAACGAGAGATCCTGTTGATTCCGTATGCACCCATTATGGTAAAAAATATCTATTTGTCGATACGGCGGGGATCAGGAAAAAACAAAAAGAATATTCCCTGGAAAGTTTTTCGATGATCAGGGCGGTGAAGAGCATAGAGAGGGCAGATGTTGCCGTTATCGTTCTCGACGCCTCGGAAGGTATAACTGAACAGGACCAAAGAATTGCCGGCATTGTCGACGAGTACGGCAAGGGGGCGCTGTTTCTCCTTAACAAATGGGACCTGGTAAAAGATCCCGAAAATGCCTTTAAAGAAATCACGAACCAGCTCAACAGGAAAATGTGGTTTATGCACTATGCTCCCGTCATTACTGTTTCCGGCCTCGAAAAGACAAGAATAACCAAGATATTTTCCTTTATCGATGAAATCATCGCTGAAAGAAGGAAAAGAATCCCCACAGGGGAACTGAACAGATTCCTCGAAAAGCTGGCATCAGCGGGACCGATGCCTAGATACAAAGGCAAAGAGTTCAAACTTCATTATATAACTCAGGCAGAGATTGAACCCCCGGTCTTCGCCGTTTTTGCAAATTACCCATCAATGCTCAAAGCTGCGCAAATCAAATATATAGAAAAAAACCTGAGGGATGAATACTCCTTTAAAGGGACGCCGATAAAAATTCATGTTAAGCCACGGTAAAATATGCTAAAATACACGTTAAGGTTAAGGTTAAGGTTAAGATCGAGTCGACCCTGGTTTTTCTCAACCTCAACCTCAGCCTAAACCTGTAATTTAAAGGGGGAATAATGCAGAAGATACTCGTTGCCCATGATGGCTCTAAATCGTCCGATAAGGCCCTAAAAAAAGCCATTGAATTATCAGTAAGCTTTAATGGATCGCTTACTGTGGTTGCTGTAGTCCCTGAGCTTTACCTTACAGAACTGCCGGATGTTGATAGAAACCGTATTTTCGAATCATTATCTAATGAGACGCGAGACTCCATGGAAAAAATAAGAAAATCCTTGTCCGGCAAATCAGTTGATGTCAAAACCCTGATCAGGCAGGGAGATCCTGCTGAAAAGATACTGGAAACCGCTCAGAAAATGAAGGTAGATCTTATTGTGACCGGCTCTCACGGCAGGCACGGAGCAAAAAAGTTCTTATTGGGCAGCGTCTCATCCAAAATTGTTGATTATTCCAAATGCTCGGTCCTTGTAGTAAAATAGCCACGAAACAGTGCATAGCGAGTAGTAAATAGTAAGTAGTGAATAGAAGTAGTAAGCAGTAAGTTTTAAGCAGTGAAGAATAAACGCCCGGTAAAAACAGAAAGAAATTATTTCAAAAAGCTACAAACACGTGTCTTTTTTATATCTTTTGCCTTTACTACTTACTACTCACTATTTACTATTTACTGTTTTTTGATAAACAGTCTCAGCGCTTCTTTGTAGCGGACCGGGACAAACCCGAAATGTCTTTCCACTGCGTCCGTATCACAAATATTGTCTATCTCCAGCAACCGCAACTGCTCGCGGGAGACGGACGGAATCTTTTTCCCCAACATGCCTAGCATCCCCTGAAAAACCCTCACCAGCGGTAGTCCCAGTTTGACCAGTTCCAGAGGAATATGAACAATGGCCTTATGGGCTCCAGTTGCCTCCATAAGCAGGGAAAGAATTTCATTATAGGTAAGATGTTCCGGGCCTCCCAATTCATATACGGGTGAAACGGCCCGGTCAACAGGCGACGGGGACGAAAAAAGTTTCAGAAAACATTTGACCCAGTCACCGACATAAAGAGGCTGGAATTTTGCCTTGCCATCTCCGGGAACAGGGACAACGGGACTGGATGCAATGAGTTCTTTAAGCTTTGAGGTAAACCCGTCCCCATCTCCAACAATAAGAGACGGCCTGAAAATGGTATAAGGAATGCCGCTCTTCCTGACGATCTCTTCAGCCTCGGCTTTTGTCTTAAGGTACCTGGACCAGGAAGAGGGCAATGCGCCGAGCGCGCTTTGATAAAAGAAATGCTTTACCTTTGCTTTCTTCGCCTCGTCGACCAGATTCTCTGTGCCGTAAACATGGACTCTGTCAAAACTGAGGCCTTTCTCTTCTTCTATTATGCCGACGAGATGAACGACCGTATCACAGTTATCGAGCTTGCCTTTAAGACTTCCGCGGTCGGTAATGTCCCCTACGGCAACGTCGAAACCAGCTTTTTTGCATGTCTCACTCTTTTCGGCAGACCGTACCAGACAAACGGCGCGCATACCGCCCGCAGTGAGCGCGCTCACAAGATGACTGCCTACAAATCCGGTACCGCCGGCGATAAAGAACATCATAAGACAGGCAATGGGCTATAGGCTATAGGCAATGGGGAAAGACAAAGAGGCAATAGGCAAAAATAAAATATTTTCATAATCTTTTGTCTCCTGCCTCTTTGTTTTTGTCTATTGCCTATAGCCTGTCTTTATTTTTTTCTTTGCTTCTTGCTGTTACCTATTGCCTATAGCCTTTCTTATTACCATATCAGCCTTCCCCTCCTGTGTGCCCAGCAGGCAAAAGAGACATCTACGAAGTACGATTCCGGATGGCGGTGTGCAGCCGCGATCTTTACGCCGAGAACGGAAGTCTGACCCAAACTGTTTACTTCATTAAGTATACTCGTTTCAAGACCGGCAATTGCCGGATCAGGGTGGACATCATGAAGCCTGCGCATCAACTGCTTTTTTGACAGAAACGTTACCTGGTCCTTTGCTCCGCCTATCGCTACCCCTATTGTGTATGGAGGGCAACCTTCGCCCCTGGCCCTGGATACTGCATCGAGAACACACTTGCCCACACCGTCAAAGTCTCTCCCGGCAGCGACTTCAATCCCACTCATGTCCAGTAAAGCTGGGAGCTTATATATCTGCCCCAGGTTTTCGCTCTGTCCGCTCTTTAACATAAGTTCAACCGTGAGTGTCTGCTCATCAGTCTCGTCAATGTAAACCAGGGGGAATGCGTCGCCGACGTTGTCCCCCGAATTCATGTCGGTGATACTGCTTACGGCGTTGGGAGTGAGAGGCACTCTTTTCGTAGCCAGCCGCGTTGCATCAGCAATGACCTCTCTTATGGCCCGGTGGCTCAGGCCCACAGGGACCTTGACGAAAAAGACCGGGAACCCCGTGTCCTCGCATATTGGACAGCTGCCGGCCCTTGCAAGGTCCACTTTTTTCAGTGCACTACCAAGGGATTCACTGGCAAGAACTCCGGTCTCCTTGGAACAGGCCGCTTTCAACGCCTCCTCTACGTCCTTGGGAACGGAGATTGCGACCTTCCTGTAAAGTTCGACTATACCATCGCGGAGATTCAGCAAATTATTCTCCGGCAGTTCAGGATAAATCGGCGGGAGAAAAGATTACTTCATCCCTGAACGCCCGCACCATATAGACTGTTTTCATAGTCTCTGTCTGCGTAACATCGAGCAGCGCAGCATCCAGCCCGGCGCCCGCAAAATAGCTCAGAAGGGCCGAGTTCACATGTGGCTTGAGTGCCGACTTCAGTCCGCTTGACGCGTTTGAAAGCCATATAATCGTGTTTATCGGCGGGTCAACAAGTTCATTCAACGCCATAATGCATTCGTGCGCATTAAAAAGGTTCTCCTGCCCCATGCCCTCACCTATATGAATCAGCGAGGGGTCAGCGAACAAGCGCTCGTTAGGGATGTCGGCGGCATTTGCCTTCTCTATCAACTCCTCAAGGACAAGGAGCTTCGCCTCATAGGTCGCAGGTAAAGACCCTTTCAATGCCCTGAGAATGAGGCTGGCTTTTGAATCCTTGACCAGGGACAGAATTTCATCGCTGTTTTTTTCATCGCCCGAAAGGTAATTAATTATGGGAGGCTCCGTGCAGGAGGCAAGGGCCGTTTTCAGCGCTGCAGCATTCCGCGAGTCGAGGCAGAGTGGAAGGCCGGATGCCTTCTGAACAGATTCAGCCACGATCGGAAGGGTTTTCTCATCTCCCACGCCGTCAGTAGAGCACTGCACATTAATAAGGTCGGCGCCCCTGCCGGCAAGGTCCTTTGCCATAGATTCAATCGTTTTCCTATCAAGGTTCCTGACCGCCCTCATATACGCCTTGTTCCTGGTGTTGAGATTTTCCGCAATTACTAGCATGGCAACCCTCCTGTTTGTTTATATTAAAAGTATATCAGAAATTCATACATCTTCAAAGGCTTTGGAGATGTCCTTCATGAAAGGCCGGGGTGTCCCTTGCCGTTGTTTGTAAACACAGTATATCAGAATAGCGAAGACTTGGGGAAGGCAGTCATTGAACCCAGCAAGCAACGGTTACCTAAAAGGTGAATCTTTACTTGTTGTCATTCCCGTGCTTAAGAGCACCTTGCGAAAAAAAGTTCCGGTCAAGCCGGTATCCACATGAACTGGGCTCACAAAGGCATGAAAATCACCCTCCCCTTAATCCCCTCCCATCAAGGGAGGGGGACTATAATAGATCCCTCTCCCCTTGGTGGGAGAGGGTGGGGGTGAGGGGGTATTTTCGAGACAATGACATAAATCCGGTAACCCTGCAGCAAGTTACAAGGAATATCAAGTTAAGAACTTCCATTTACGGGTCTTTTATCATAGGGTATAATTTAACTATGATCAGTCTTAAAGAATTCTTAAAGATTTTCAAGGATACAGGCTTTGAACGTCCCGTATTAGAGAACTTCTACAGGTCTGTACGAAAATCGACAATTCTTTTGCGCCTCGGCAAACGCTCATTATCTGAAATATTTCAACAGGAGGAAAACCATCAATGGCCCATATTGCAGCGAATCGACAACCCCGCCCTGCCCCTCTACCACGGCGCCGACAAAGCCCTGCTGAAAGCGTTCATTCAAACCATTGAAAAGGAAAAAAACCTTAGAGCGCAAAAAGGTCAGACGGAAGAAGTCAGGTATTGGAGTTCGCTTAAGGACGTCATAGAGGAAAGGGCGGAACTTTTCAGGAGCATTTTCAATTTTTGCAAAAAAGACGACCGGCACTGCGAAGCAGTAGCTGAGCGGTATAAAAGAATTACCGACAGGAAAGCAAAAAAAATCCGTACCGCATGGGGGATAGGAATAGGCGCAGGCGCTGCAGCCGGAGCAGCCGCCTTCTGGTATATTACAAAAGACAGGCGATAAAAGACAGGCAATAGGCTATAGGCTATGGGAAAAGCCAAAAAAACAGAACGAAAGCTTTTTTTCTTTTCCTATAGCCGTTTTTGTCTTTTTCTTTGTTTTTTGCTGTGACCTATCGCCTATCGCCTATAGCCTATTCTTTACCTATTGCCTGTCTTATTTAAAATCCGGCCCAACTCTTCAAGGGCTTTTCCGGCTTCTGCATACTTTCCCTGTCCCATCAGACTGCGGTATTGATCATAATATGTCACAGCAGACTTAATTAATTCTTTGCCGGGGATTTCAGCTTTAACTGTTGTCTCTTTAGCAGCTTGAGGCGTGTATCCGGTCGCAAAGAACTTGTTCAGGGCCTCTTCGAAGCTGGCGCCATAGGAGAGCTGGTCGCCGAATACAACTACCACTCTTCTCAGTTCAGGCATTTTACCGACCGATGCCTGAAGATAAATAGGCTGCACATACATCAATCTGTAATTTGATAAAGGTATGGCCAACAGGTTTCCGAATACTACGGATGACCCCTGTTGGTTCCACAATGTCAAATCCTTGCTTATGACCTCATCCTGGTTTATCCTGATGCCTATCTGGAGAGGACCGTACACAAGTTTGTCTTTCGGGAATTTGTAAAGCATTAGCTTGCCATATTTATCGCCGTCACATCTTGCTATGAGCAGGGCGACCATATTGTTTCGCGGATTGGCTTTGTCCCCGGAATAAGGAGAGAACGGAAGGGCAAGCACGAATTCTTCTCTGTCGCTGTCGGGCGGGCGTGCTATCAGGTAGTATGGCGACACATGTGGAGCTTCCTCAGCCTTTGCCGCTGCGCGTGACACCTCCCATGCATCTTCACGGTTATAAAAGACATGGGTATTGTTCATGTGATAGGTTGTGTATATTGAACTTTGGATGGTCAAGAGGTCCTCAGGGTATCTAATGTGCTGTCTGAGCGATGCGGGCATTTCTGAGATGTCCATGAACATGCCAGGAAATGCCTTTGCATAGGCTTTGGCAATCGGGTCTGTCTTGTCGGCGATATAAAAAGATACTGTCCCGTTGTAAGCATCCATAACGACTTTAATGGAATTACGGATATAGTTCGTCTTGTCGTTAGATACCGGCTGTGAATACGGATAGGTATTTGCCGTTGTGTAGGCATCCCAGATGAAATATATCCTGCCGTCAGCAATAACATAGTAACTATCCGAATCATAGCTGAGAAACGGCGCAATCTCCTGGACCCTTGAACGCAGGTCCCTGCGGAACATCAAGCGGCTCTCAGGGGTCAGTTCCTGGGTAGTGAACATCCTGATTCCTTCAAAGCGCAGGGCAAAAGCCAGCTTCTTGAGGAACGTATCGAGCTTAATACCGCCCTTGCCGGCATAGTTATATTCCGCATTTGTATCACCTTTTGGATAATCGAATTCTTTGACCCTGGTTTTTACATATATCGGGTTAAAGGTTTCCTCTCCGAAATAAATCCTTGGCTGGTCGAGCTTCAGTTCAGGATATGATGTTGTCGGCGGTATGTCTTTCAACAGATATTCCGGAAGCCCTTCCGGCCCGAACCTGTTGACAGGAGCAGCAACAGCGCCGTAGCCGTGAGTGTAGACTAGCCTCAGGTTCTGCCACGTCTTGGATTGAGGCGCCAGCCGGTCGACATTGAGTTCGCGGAGGGACAGCATCACTTGAGCAAGCTTTCCGTTCAGGTCATATCTGTCGACCGCAACATCGGAAAAATAATAATAGAGACGCAATGCCTGGTTCTGATTGTTCGCCGCCTGCAGAATCTTGGGGTCCCACAGCCTGATACTATCCACAATGGCTTTGTCATTTTTTGAAACAGGCTCAACCGACGTGTTAACCGGGTAGTTTATCTCTGCAATTTCATTCAGTCCATAAGCGTCTCTCGTAAACGCAATATTCCTTTCCAGGTACGGGGTTTCGAGAGGGAGTTCGTTGGGGGACACCCTGAAATGCTGCATGACCTCCGGAATAATGCCGACGCCAAAAATTTTCACAACAAGGAACAAAACCACGCCGATGCCGAAAGTAGATATTGTTTTCTGCGTCGATTTAGCAAAGGCCGAAATCAAAAAAGCAAACGCACAAATGCCGAGAACCGCAATCATCACATTGTACGCAGGCAGTTGCACATTCAGGTCAGTCCACCCGGCCCCATAGACAACCCCGCGATGCGAATAGAGCAACTCCCACCGGCTTACCAGGGTATTTACCATAATAATGAGAGCGCCAGCTACGGACAGTATGGAGAGGTGAGTTATCAGCCTGTGAATAAAAGGGTCCAACAGAGGCCGCAGCGATATCCTTCGCAAGTTTCCATACTGCTCAAATAATTCAGAAACATCCCTGAACAACAATCCTTCAAGAAAATACAAACCGATAGTCAGGATTATGCAGTATAAAAAGATAGTTTCAGCAAAGCCGGCCAAGACCTTAATGAACGGCAGCGTAAAAATATAAAACCCTATGTCAGTGTTGAAGACCGGCTCTGCTTTTCCGAATGGCGCCGCATTTTGGTACATCAGCAGTTCGTTCCAGTAAGCTGAAATCCCTAAGCCGAACACAATAAAAGCAAAAAACTGGACAAGTATGCCGATCTTTATCAGCAGGGACCGATTGTTATGCCGGATAAACTCCGGTTTTGCCTTCTTAAAGTAGTAATTCCATGTCAGGACCGTAATAAGACCCATTATGGCAGCAAACAGACCGCCAGAGGAGAATAGCGTTACTTTTAGAAGGACCAACTTCCAGAAACGCTGTATGTAGCCGACCTCCTGAAACCATAGAAAGTCCGTATAGATATCTTCGCCTAAGTATATCCCCTTATAGACAAAAACCCCTGCAAGCGCAAACAAAACAGCCCCAACGTAATGTCTCCTGCCTGCACTCCGAAATGCCGGCAGAAAGAACAACAGTGATACTGCAATCAATATTATAAGATCCAGCACAACATTCCCCCCCTGATGTCAACTGTCTAATAATACAGCAAATTAATAATCTGTGCCATCTATAAGGCAGGAGTGGGTGTGAGTCATGACCCTCGAAGAACGTGAACCGGTTGTTGTTTTTTCGTTTCACGGTTCACTGTTCACGGTTCACAGCCTTTAACAATTGCTGTGCCCTTTGGTCGTCCGGCTTTATCTTTAGTCCTGCGATAAATTCGGTTCGTGCATTTTCCATTTGCCCCATCCGATAGTAGAGCACTCCAAGATTAAAATGTGGCTCCGGGTAACCGGGGCTCTGTTTGATGGCAATCAGATACTGCTCCACAGCTTTGTCCGGCATATTCAGAGTCTGATAGATATTGCCGAGATTATCATGCGCCTCCAGGAAATCAGGCTGTAGTCTGATGGCAGTCAGGTATTGTTCAATGGCCTTTTCAGGCATGTTGAGTTGGCTATAGACAATGGCGAGCTTGCAATGGGCCAAAGGGTTATCTTCAGGTTCCCTCCCGGCAGCGTAACTCCACAGGCTCAAGCTGTCTTTCCATATGGCTATCTGTCTATAGGTTAAAAATGACAGGGAACCCACGATCAAAATGGCTGCGACAACAACCAGGCCTGCCCCTGCACCCCTGCCGAGAAGGAACTTTTTCCACAGCCGTGCTGCCAGTAACCCTACCAGAATGAACGGGCCGAGACTGGGCAGATAAGTATACCTGTCCGCCATTGCCTGGCCACCCACCTGAACTATACCGATGACAGGGAGCAGGGTGATAACATAATAACCCCAAACAGCTAACCATAACTTTTGTTTCTTCACCATGATTATGCACGCTCCCGTAATGCCGGACACAAGAATGCTCGATAAAAGGGACTCCGCAGAAAATAGTGACATGCCTTTCGGATATGGATAATACGGAGTCAGATTCATAGGCAATACCATTTTCCAAAGGTATGACAGGAGAGATTCAACAGCCACAACCACTCGTGAGGCCAATGGGATTACCTCAAAAGATTTTATTGCGCCCCCTGCCTTTTGCGCTAAAACAGTCAGCACTGACGAAGCAAGGCTCAATGCAATAAGCGGGAGTTTCTCAAGGAATGCAGACAGAAATGATTTCATGGAACGGATTCTGTTAAATGGATGCCAGTCCAAAATAAGGAACACTACCGGAAGGCTTACTGCCATAGGCTTGCTTAGCAAGGCAAGGGCAAATAAAAAGAGGACAAGGATGTAGTGCTCATTCCTTAACCCTCCCACGTTACTCACATATTTTGTATAAGCCAGGGTGCTGAGCAGGAAAAACATTGCGCACAGGAGGTCCTTCCTCTCAGAAACCCAAGCCACAGATTCCACATGAAGAGGATGAAGACCGAACAATAGACCTGTCACCGCAGCAATAACTATATAACCCCCCTCTTCCGAGAGGGATAGGAGCGGGTCCTGCTGCCGGGAAGTACGCCATGCCTCTAAAAGCTTTGCAATCAGAATCACCACGATAAACGTATTGACAGCATGGAGAATATTGTTGGTCAGGTGGTGCCCCATGGGATTCAACCCCCACACCGCGTAATCCAGGGCATGGGACACCCATGTAAGCGGATGCCAGTTGGCAGCATAGAAAGCGGAAAATGCCCACCTGAAAAAAGCTAAGTTGAGCGGATGTAAATGCGGGTTCTCGTATACATAGACGTTATCATCCCACAAAACGAATTCATTGTGAAGACCTGAGAGATATACTAAAAATGTCAGCAGAGAAACAAAGCCGGCAACAAAGTATTTGAGGCGCGGCGTCCAGTACACAGGTACCGCAGCGCTTGGCATACTACAGGCAGTCGCCGAAGTTTTTTTCTCTTTCCGTGAAGACTTACCCATTTTTCTTTATTTGGGCCAGGCGCCTTCCGCTGCAGTCAAAAATCTTAAACTTCTTAAACCCCATTTTGCATAGCACAAACTTCATTGTGGTAGCCAGCGCCCCGAACCCGTACTTTACGCTCCTTCCGAAATCATATGACCACTACTCTACCTTTTTTGACAAAAAAGCGCTGGTGACGATCGAACCTTATAATTATAACAGGCATAAGGCAATATTTGTCATTCCCGCTTGGCTGGAATCTGTCCGTGCTTTTTTAAAAAATGATTCCGGACGAGCCTGAATGACAACAGGAGGAGACGCATGGGGAGTCCACAAGCCTAAGGAGTTTATCTACCTGCCACAACTCAGACGTATGGTATCAAAAAAGCTATTTCTCGAATCCCTCCCGCTTTATTCGCTGCCGACATTACCCGCGTGAGTTTGTTATAATATACGACTTACGACTTACGACTTACGACCTATGACCTATAACCTATGACCATAACGCATTGCGCGTTTAGAAAGACTGCCCTCACAGTGATGGCCGTATTGTTTTTTTTGACCGGCAATTCCTGTGACAGGAATAAAATGCAAGCTTTCAGGGAAACACGCGTTTCCCTCTATACCATTGTTACCATCACAATATATTCAGACTCCGAGCAGAAAGCAAAAGCCGCAATCGATGCCACCTATACCGAACTGGACAGACTGGGAAGGCTTCTGAACTTTTATTCCGAAGACAGCGAAGTATCATTGATCAACAGGTTTTCTGGTATTAAGCCGGTAAAGGTTTCGACAGACACCCTGGATGTAATAGATAAGGCGCTCTATGTGTCCCGGAGTACGGATGGCGCATTTGACATCACCATCGGCCCAATCGTCAAACTGTGGAATTTTGAGAAGAAAATCCTGCCGGCTGAAAAAGCAATTAAAGAGAAATTGTATCTTGTAAATTACCGAAACGTTGTCGTCGATAAGGTGAACTCCACGGTTTTTCTGAGAAAAAAAGGAATGCAAATAGATTTGGGCGGCATTGAGAAGGGCTATGCTGCGGACAGGGCAGCCGAAGTATTAAAGAAAAACGGAATAACAGCAGGCATCATAGCGGTCGGAGGAGAAGTCAAGCCTTTTGGGACAAAACCGGATGGCGGCATATGGAGAGTGGGGATCAAGAACCCTCATCAGAAAGGCAAAAACGACGAGATAATTGCAATAGTGGACCTTGACGGCAAAGCTATATCAACGTCGGGCGGATATGAGAAATTCTTCATGAAGGATGGGAAATGGTACCATCACATTCTGGACCCTGCAACAGGCTATCCGGTTTATGAATGCCAGAGCGTAAGCGTAATAGCGAAGAATGCCCCTGATGGTTTTCCCACTGGAATATTCGTTCTCGGTCCCGAGAAAGGCCTGAAAATCCTTAAAAAGCTCGGCCTTGACGGCATTATAATAGACAAGTCCGGAGAAATTTTGACTACCGAAGCAATCAAGGGCAAACTGGAAATTGTCCATTGACTCAAAGTTATTACTTCCGCAACCAACGCGATTTTTGAGCTTGACAAAAAGATCTTTAACCAGCGAACAAGCCGCTGGAAGTCATAGGGAATGTTTTCAGCAGGCTGCTCGATTATACCGACAAACATTTCAAACAGGAAGAGGAAATATTCAACCGCTACGGCTACCCCGAAACTTCTAATCACATGGAAATTCACCGGGCACTCGTCAAACAGGTGGTTGAGACAAAAAACAAGTTTGACAGAGGGGAAATCAAGGTCAATGCCGATATAATGAATTTCCTCAAAAACTGGCTCAACAACCATATCCTGAGGGTGGACAAAAAATATTCGGCATTCTTAAACAGCAAAGGCGTGCTGTAAGGCCGTGAATCGTGAATCGTGAGTCGTGAACGGAAAAACCGTGAATAGTGAATAGCAAAAACAGGACGACACTTAAAAACCTTTTACTTTACGATTCACGACTCACGATTCGGTCTTTGCGGTCTTTGCGGTCTTTGCGATTCACGTCTCACGGTTCACGATTCACGGTTTTCAATAAGGAACTGGACCAGCGCGGTTGCGGAGATTGCGGCAGTTTCTGCACGCAGAATGCGTTTCCCGAGTGTTGCCCTTATAAGGCCCTGTTCTTCAGCCTTACGGACCTCCGCTGCAGTGAATCCGCCTTCAGGGCCGATAAAGATATGGACAGTCCGCCTGAGGTCGACAACTCCCATCGCCTCTGAAAGCGCCCTTCCGCCGCCTTCCCAGAAAAGCAGGCCGTTCACTTTTTCCCCATCCAATATGTCGTCCAATTTCTGCGGGTCCCGGACCAACGGCACAACCGCTCTTCCACACTGCTCGGCAGCCTCTTCAGCGATTGCATGCCATCTCTTCACCTTCCTCGTCTCTTTCACAATACTGCGCTCAGTAACAAGAGGCACAATTTCGGCAACGCCGAGTTCCGTTGCCTTTTGAATTATCAGGTCCATTTTTTCACCTTTCAACAGGCCCTGGCAAAGGGTAAGCTGTACCGGCAGCTCTGCATTCAACAGGAGATCTCCTGTTATATCGACAAAAACATCCTTCTTAACAATCGAGACAATCTGCGCGGCATATGCGCTCCCCCTGCCGTCGATAAGCGTAACAGCATCGCCTTTTTTGCATCTGAGGACCGATAAAAGGTAGCGGGATTTCTCCATGGGCACTTTGATGTGCCGCCTCTTCGCTATGAGTTCAGGGGGAATGAATATTGTCATCGGACACTTTAAGTTGAATTTAAACTCCATGATATAATTAGTTTCTTTCTATTATACTTATCGTCAATAGATATGGTCTATGGAAAAGACAACTTGGCAGCTTTATTTTGCTGGTAGCCCCGCCTTCGACTTTTACATCCGCCATCTTTATCGTTCCAGGAGCCTCATGCCATGCCGGTTTATCCTGGCACACTAGCGGCGAGCCCACATATCGGACTAAAAATGCCCCTGTACTGTCTGAATTGCAGTTTTCTATAAATTTTTGTTAGCTTTTAGCTCAGATAATGGTATTATAATTAATATTTAATGTGATACTTAAAAGGAGGTTAAGCAAGATGCCAGTAAGTCTGACAGAAGATATTAAGTCGGTTACCGACTTAAAGAAAAAGACCAACGAGATTTTTAAGCAATTGCACCGGACCGGACGTCCTGTAATTGTTACCGTCAACGGGAAACCCGATGCTGTTCTGCTGGATGTGGATGTTTTTGAAAAAAAATTGAAGGCACTGAATATCGGCCTGCTGTTGGCTGAGGCCGAAGCTGAAGTTAAAAAAGGGAACGCCAGGCCCGCAAAAGACTTTCTAAAAGAGTTCAAGCACAGTGCAAAAATATTACGTTGAGATTACAAAAATAGCCGAATCCGATATTCAGGAGATTTTCGAATATATTGCAAGGGATAGTGAATCGGCGGCTATCGGTTGGGCTGAAGAAATAGAACGGCAGATTGATTCACTGGAAAAGTTCCCGTTACGATGTCCGATTATTCCTGAAGCGCCTGAATTGGGATCAGGTGATAAATACCGTCATATACTATATGGCAACTATAGAACAATCTTCACTATTGATGTTTCCAGGGTAATGATCCTGAGGGTTTTTCACGGCGCAAGGCTCCTGGATCTGAGACTATTTGAAAAATAGCGCTATGCTCATCACAAACCTGCAGTATGCAGAAGAAAGACCATGACCGAAGCGAAGATACAATATATTCCGAACAGATGCCACCTGCCGCGCTCAAGCCAGTTCGAAAGCCAGCTTAGGGCCAGAATTCCGGAAACAAAACTTAGCGCCATGCCCAGCAGGCTGGGATAAAAAATACCCGCCATGCTTGTCATCTTAAGCGATGATGCATGTTGCGCCTTCAGCAATCTCAAAACTTCCCGGACAATCACAGGCGGCGTAAGAACAACAGCCAGCGCGAAACTGAACTCCTCTGCTCTTATTCTTGAGGTCCCAAAAAGGAGGCCGGTGGATATGGTAGCTCCTGAGCGCGAAAATCCGCGAAAAGGCAGACAAATACCCTGCACCGCTCCGATCCAGCAACTTTCCTTTAAGCCCAAAATTTTATTCTCACGCGACAAATGACGGCTCTTCCATCCTGCATAAATAATTAAAACGCCCACTACCGCAAGTGACGCTGAGATCAGGACCAGATTGCCGAAAAGGAGTTCAATCTCCGCGTTCGGAACGTGTCTTAATATAAACAACTCAATTAAGTATTTCAGTAATAAACCTACAATGGCCGTCAGGAATGTAGCCGCTGCAATAAGCTTTACTGAATCCAGAAAAACTTTTCGTGAAATAAAAAAACTTTCTTTCCAGGCATTCCAGAAAAAAAGGACCACCGCAAACATAGTGCCGGTATGAAGCATAACTAGGAGAAGCGTCATCTCGGGACTCGTCGGGTCAAGCCCCATCAATTTCTCTGCTACGATAACATGAGCGGAACTCGATACAGGCAAAAGTTCAGCAACCCCCTGAACTATGGCCAGAACAATAATCTTTAATAAGGACATGACCGTTCTATACCGAAAACAAGTCTTTCAACTTGCTCTTGAATCCTTTTGAATCTTCGTGTGTCTCATCGCTTATGCTCGCAAACTCCTCAAGGAGCTCTTTCTGGCGGGGGGTAAGCTTTTTGGGGACATCAACATACACGCTGACGATCTGGTCTCCCCTCTGGTGGCTTCCAAGCCTTGGTATGCCTTTACCCTTGAGATGGAAGGTCTTGCCTGACTGCGTTCCGGAAGGCACCCTGAGTTTGGCATTGCCGCTCAGAGTGGGAACTTCTATTTCGCCGCCGAAAACCGCTTTGGGGAAGGAAATCGGGACCTGGCAGTAAACATTGATGTCTTCACGCTTGAAAAATGGATGTTCCTCAACTATGATGACTACATAAAGATCGCCGGCAGGCCCGCCAAAGCTGCCGAAGTCTCCTTCACCGCTCAATTTCAGGCGCGAGCCGTTATCAACGCCAGCCGGGATTTTTACTGAAAGCTCTTTCTGCACCCTGATCTTCCCGTTCCCATTGCAATTCCGGCAAGGATTTGTAATGATCTTGCCTGTTCCGTTGCATCTGCCGCAGGTCTTTGAAACGCTGAAAAATCCTTGCTGAAAACGAATCTGACCCGCACCCTGGCACTGGGAACATGTGACAGGCGGCTTGCCCGGCTCTGCGCCGGCGCCACCGCAGGCGTCGCATGATTGCCATCGCGGAATCTTTATGGTTTTTTCGGCGCCGAAAGCGGATTCTTCGAGGCTTAAGGACATATTGTAGCGAAGGTCTGACCCTCTTGTCGCCTTGGCTCTTTTAAATCCGCCAAAAGAGCCGAAAAAGTCCTCAAAAATATCCTCAAAAATATCTCCGAAGGGAGCCCCGGCGCCAAAGCCGCCGGACCCGGGGCCTGCACCGGCGCCAAACCCTTCCGTAGTGCCATACCGGTCGTAATGGGCGCGTTTCTCCGGGTCCCCGAGGCAGGTATACGCTTCGTTGATCTCTTTAAATTTTTCTTCAGAATCCTTGTGACCCTGATTTCTATCAGGGTGATGCTTCAACGCAAGTTGTCTGAAGGCCTTCTTCATGTCTTCCTGGGAGACATCGCGGCTGACGCCCAGGACTTTATAATAGTCCTTCATTTGCTCTTATTCTTGTCCATGTCCTCAAACTCTGCTTCGACGACCTCTTCCTCAGGAGATTTTGCCTTTGCTCCTCCGCCATCCGGCTCTGGACCGCTGCCCGGCTGTCCCTGGGCAGACTTGTATACATGCTCGGCAATCTTGTGGGACGCCTTCGTAAGCTCATCAACTGCAGCCCGTATATCCGAAGCGTCCGTACCGGCGTCCTTTGCCCTCCTGCATTTTTCCAGAGCATCCTCGATTTCCTTCTTTTCAGAATCGGTAACCTTGTCCCCGTATTCCTTAAGCGACTTCTCGACAGAATAGACAAGCGTGTCAGCCTGGTTCTTTACTTCGACAAGTTCCTTTTTCTTTTTGTCCTCATCCGCATGCGATTCTGCATCGCGCATCATCTTCTGCACTTCGTCTTTCGAGAGGCCGCTGGAAGCGGTAATCCGTATGGACTGCTCCTTGCCGGTGCCAAGGTCCTTGGCAGACACATGCAGAATACCGTTTGCATCAATATCAAACGTGACCTCTATCTGAGGCACACCCCGGGGCGCAGGCGGAATTCCAACGAGTTCGAAAACGCCCAGGAGTTTGTTGTCGGCAGCCATTTCACGCTCTCCCTGATGTATCTTTATCGTCACTGCCGGCTGGCTGTCAGAAGCGGTGGAGAAAATTTGCGATTTCTTGGTAGGTATAGTCGTATTCCTTTCTGTGATCTTGGTAAAAATACCGCCGAGGGTCTCTATGCCAAGCGAAAGGGGAGTCACGTCCAGGAGCAATACATCCTTGACCTCTCCTTTAAGAACAGCGCCCTGGATAGCAGCGCCTACAGCTACGACCTCATCGGGATTCACCGACCTGTTCGGCTCCTTGCCGAAATAGCTTTGCACTACCTGCTGCACTTTCGGGGTCCTTGTCTGTCCTCCGACAAGTATGACTTCGTCTATGTCACTTTGTGAAAACTTTGAATCTGCAAGCGCCTTTTTCAAGGGTTCAATCGTCTTGTCAACAAGGTCACCTGTAAGCTGCTCGAACTTGGACCTGGAGAGTTTCATCAGCAGGTGCTTAGGCCCTGTGGCATCGGCAGTGATAAATGGAAGATTTATCTCCGTCTCAGATGCGGTTGAAAGCTCGATCTTGGCCCTCTCAGATCCTTCCTTGAGTCTCTGGAGCGCCATTTTGTCATTCCTCAGATCAATGCCCTGCTCTTTCTTGAACTCATCAACCAGCCAGTCCATGATCCTCAGATCAAAATCATCGCCGCCCAGGTATGTGTCGCCGTTGGTTGCCTTTACCTCTATAACACCTTCTCCGATTCCGAGAATCGAGATATCGAATGTTCCTCCGCCCAGGTCATAAACCGCCACTTCTTCCTCTTTCTTCTTTTCGAGGCCGTAGGCAAGAGCTGCGGCTGTCGGCTCGTTGATAATCCTCAGTACATTGAGTCCGGCAATCTGTCCGGCGTCTTTTGTCGCCTGGCGCTGGCTGTCGTCAAAATATGCGGGCACGGTAATGACCGCTTCGGTAACAGTCTCGCCGAGATAATCCTCAGCCGCCTGTTTAAGCTTCTGCAGGATCATGGCTGAAATCTCCGGGGGAGAATAGTGCTTGCCTCTTATATCGACATGTGCGTCCCCGTTGGCCGCTTCAACTATTTTATAAGGAAGTCTCTTCCTTGCATGTTCGGTCTCCGGGGAATTATACTTTCTACCCATAAGCCTCTTGATGGAAAAAATAGTATTTTCGGGATTGGTAATGGACTGGCGTTTTGCTATCTGGCCCACAAGCCGCTCCCCTTTTTCGGTAAATGCCACTACAGAAGGGGTTGTCCTGGTCCCCTCCTGGTTGGGAATTACTACCGGCTCCCCGCCCATCACTACCGACACCACCGAATTTGTTGTACCAAGATCTATACCTATAGCCTTTCCCATTGTGTCCTCCTTATATATTATATTTCGAGATATATGATGTTTCGGAGGGTTAGAGGATTGGATGTTTGGAGGGTTGATGCTTTATCCAACCTTCCAACCTTCTAATCTTCCAACCCTCTAATCTTTTTTCTTCGACACCGCGACGAGCGAGGGACGTAATACTTTGTCTTTGTAAAGGTACCCTTTCCTAAACTCATCCGCAACCGTATTATTTTCCATATCAGACCGTTCTATCTGCGACATTGCATGGTGGTATGCGGGATCAAACTCCTTGTTAAGTGCCTCAATCGCCGCAACGCCGAATTTCTCAAGCGTCCTGTTCAGCTCCCTCAGGGTATTCTCTACTCCCTGCGCCAGTGAGCCTGCAGCCTCCCCCTCGCCGGCATGTTTTAATGCCATTTCAAGGTTATCTATTACTGGCAAGAGTTCATAAACAATACTTTCGTGGCAATACTTTGAGAACTCCTCTTTGTCTTTCTGGACTTTTTTCTTATAATTCTCGAACTCTGCATAGAGCCTCAAATACTTGCCTTTCATATCTTCTAGTGCAGCCTGTATTGATTCGACCTCTTTTATTGATTTGTCCTCAATTTCGGCAGAAACTTCTGCCTCACAGGGCTGATCAGCCTGCTTGCCTGCCGGTTCCGGCGCTTCCCTATCTTCGACCATCTGAGCTACCCCCACTCTAATACCAATTGAGAATTAAGAATTAAAAATCGTGGAAAAATTCTTAATTCTCAACTCGTAATTCTTAATTATGCTTAACTCCCGAATGTCTTGCTTACACAATGGGCCACCATATCCACCATCGAAATCGCTTTGGCATAATTCATTCTTCTTGGACCGATCAGGGCTATAACACCAATCGGTCTGTCTCCTTCCTTGTACGTTGTTGTGACCACACTCAAGCCTTTGAGGTCCTCAATCGGATTTTCGTCCCCAATAAGCACTTTGACACCTTCGCTATCGGAAAATTCCTCCAGCAGCTTCAGCATCATATGCTTGTCCTTTATGGCCCTCGACAGTTCTTTAATATGAGCTATGTCGGAAAAGTCAGGGAGTTCCATAGCATCGTATAAGCCTGCAATAAAGACGTCATTTTCTGCAAAGTGCAGTGCCTGCTCACAAATCTCAATAGCTTTGGACACCAGCCTGTCCCACAAGACTTTTTCGTATTTCATGCGTTTTACGAGCGTTTTCTTTATTTCATCAAGAGTGCATCCGGCATATTCCCCGTTTATATAATCCGCTATCCTGTTTAGATCATCCTGGGTAACACCTTCCGGCACGGCAAGCATCCTGTTCCTGAAAACACCCTCATCCGTCAGAAGTATGGCAACGACGATATTCTTTTTGTATTTGATTAATTCCATTCTGTTAAAAGTGGTGTTCTCCGGCTTTGGAGGTAGAGCAATGCTCACATAATTTGAGAGCGTTGAAAGCGTGGAGGTCACCTCTGAAAACATTACCGATACATCGTCTTTTATTGTCTCCAGCTTCCTTGTAAACTGCCGCGAAAACTCCATTGATATCTCATCCTGGCTCCCGGACACTTCCGATTGCGGAAGGGAATCCACAAAAAAGCGGTATCCCTTGTCCGTAGGCACCCTGCCTGCAGAGGTGTGAGGCTGGTTCAGGAACCCGAATTCCTCAAGATCAGCCATGATGTTCCTTATAGTTGCAGGGGAGCATCCGAGGTCGTATTTCTTTGTCACAAACCTGGACCCTACCGGTTCCGGGTTATTTATATAACTCTGGACAACCGCGTGAAGGACCTGCCTGCTTCTTTTATCAAGCATATCAAATATCATAGTGACATGCACCTCTCACTCGCGTTAGCACTCTCACTCCCTGAGTGCTAATAATTTAACAGTTAGTTAGCGTACCTGTCAAGCATATGCGTCGAGCGTAAAGCGTACAGTGTCGAGCGTCAGAGAGAGAAACAACAAACTTATGCGTCGAGCGTAAAGCGTACAGTGTCGAGCGTCAAAGATGGAAACAACAAACTTACAACCTATCCTTCTTTTTTACGCTTTACACTCGCCGCTCCACGCATGAGGCAGTTACCACTGCAGCTTTCTTTGCATCAGTTTCTCATACATTTTGGGTGGCATAAACGCCTGTTGGTGAATTTCATCACTGTAATATTTCGTGTCGATGGTATAAGGTCTTCGGATACTCCTCAGGTCGTGTCTCTTTGACGCAGCAGAAAACGTCCACCAGTTGCCGGCATACGTTGCGAGCGCGGCAGTGTAGAGGTCAACATTGGGGAAAATAAGCCTCATGGCCTCCTGGACCTCTATTACAATGTCCTTGTGAAAATGGAGCGATTCTGAAAGGGTCACAAACATACCCTCATCAGTGAGGCAATCCTTGACAGACTTGAAGAACTCGACAGTAAATAAACTTTTTGCAAACCCGATGATGTCGGTGGAATCAACAATGACCACATCGATATCCGAATCCCTGCCCTTGACAAATTCTGCTCCATCCATGCATTTTATCTCAACCCTGCGGTCATCAACTCCGCACGCGACAGTAGGGAAAAATTTCCTGGAGATATTGATCACTTCTTCATCAATCTCAATAAAATAAACCTTTTCTACCGAGTCATGCTTCAGCACTTCCCTTACCGTTCCTCCGTCACCGCCGCCGATGACAATGATATTCCTCGGGTTTGGATGCGCATGCATGACTACATGCACCAGCATCTCATGGTAGAAGAACTCGTCTCTTTCGGTTATCTGTACGACACCGTCCAAGACAAGGACCTTCCCGAAACTGGGGTTTTCAATGACCATTATCTCCTGAAAGTCGCTCTTGCTCTTGTGCAATATCTTCTCCACGCCGTATACATACTGTATTGGAGCATATGGGTCCTTCTCAAAAAACCTAATCATCAGCCTGTCCCTCCTTAAATGATGTAAAACGTGATTAAAGAACGTGAAACGTGAATAAAACTAGTGAATTTAAGCATGTGAAACATAAAATGTGAGAAGTGAAAAAAAAGAAAATTAACGTGTTTAATCGTTTAATATGACTCACGCTTTACGTCCTTTAATCTCGTTTTACATTCTTTAATCACATTCTTTGGTCACATTTCACCGCTTTTATATTAATATTGTTTTTGGTATGGAGAATCCATTAAATTCAGAGGCATAGGATATAGTGTAAGCCCCACTTGAGAGTATCAGAACGCGGTTGCCGATCTCAGGCTCCGGCAGTTCCACATCACGGTCTATTACATCAAAGCTGTCGCAACTGGGTCCTGCAATCGTCCATTTTTTTTTGTCGCTCCTGCTGCCCACAACATAGGTATATTTAATGCCGCCTATGCTCTCCATAAGGCCGTTAAATACTCCCACATCAATATGGAGCCAGTTCTCATCTCCCCGTCGCGTCTTTCCAATAACGGTGGATACAAATACCCCTGCATCACCGACAACCGCCCTTCCCGGTTCGATGATTATTTCAATATCATTGGGGAACTTCTGGTAAATGGCCTTATCCACTTTTTTCTCTATGGTTTCGATATCAACCACGCTCTTTGTATAGCGGATAGGATATCCCCCGCCAATATTGAGCAAGCTTAATTTAATGCCTCTCTGTCCTGCTGCTTCCCATAAATCCCAGGCCTTGTCAACTGCGGTATTCCAGTTGTAAACATTATTGCACTGGGACCCTACGTGGAAAGTAATTCCGACCGGGTCAAGCCCCTTTTCTTTTGCATACGCCAGCAACTCCGCCGCCTCATCCATTTCAACGCCGAACTTCTTGCTCAAGGGCCACTCGCTCCCCTCATTAGGAACAGACAATCTTATGTAGACGCTGCAGCCCGGAGCATACCGGGCAAGCTTGTCGGCCTCCGCAATAGAATCAAAGGCAAAGTATCGCACGCCATAATCAACTGCCTGACCAAGGAATTTAAATGTCTTTACGGGATTACTGGTAATTATCCTCTCGGGCCCCACGCCCAGAGAGACAAGTATCTGAAGCTCGCCTTCGGAGGCGATCTCAAAGCCCGTTCCAAGGCTGTTCATAAGTTTGAGCACTTCTCTATCGGGATTGGCCTTAACAGCATAAAAAGTTTTCGAGTTCCTGATGCCCTTGCCGATTTGTGAGACCTTTTCAGTCACCACCTCTCTGTCCATGAGCAAATATGGAGGCATCTCATCACTCAGGGCAATATAGTTGAGCACCTTATTCCACGTCTTTTTGCTTATAAATTCAGGGGTTGTTTCCATATTTCACTCCGTACTTCCGGATCGCCCGGCTTATACCGCCGTGCCGCAGAAAATGCGAACGGTTATTATATACCAATTATAGACACATTATACAACAATGGCAGTAAGTAGTGAGTAGTGAGAAGAAAGCAGTGAGAAGTGAATGGTGAATGGTGGAATAGTGAGTAGTAGTAAGTAGTAAGTGGAAAGTAGTAAGCAGTGAAGAATAAGCGCCCGGCAAAAACTGAAAGAAATTATTTCAAAAAAGGTACAAGTATGCGTCTTTTTTTATCTTTTGCCTTTTCTATTCACTATTCACTTCTCACTGCTTTCTTCTCACCATTCACTGCCGTAAAAATAATAGTTGACTTACGCGCTCAAGTTTTATATAATTTAATTAGAGAGGGTGGAAAGACTCTCTCTGACCTTTCTCCATGTAAGGTGTTTGATACGGGAGAAAGGAAACCTCGAAAGAGGCGAGGGGGCTGCAGAAGACAGTCCCGGGTGGGCTGACGGAAATGAGGCAAAAGCTGCCGCATCGTTGGCTGACCAAAGAGGCTACCAGGCGTTTTCTGGCAACCTTTAAAAAGTGAGGTAGGCGGCTTAAGTGCCATCTACCTCTTATTTTTTTGTACCGGGCCAATCTTTTGATTCCATTTATGTTGTTTTTCAGTATTTTCACCGTTTTGACTGGGTGTTACCTTTGCCTGCACTCACGTTAAGCTGTCAGCATTCTGTAAATTTCAGTAATCCTGTGAGGGAGCTTCCGGACATCATCAATAACAATATATTTTGATTCTCCGTACATATGCGGCAGATACGAGCTTGAGTTATTGTCGAAGGTGATACAAAAAGGATGAATGCCCTGGTCCTTTGCCTCCAATAAGGCCTTTTGAGTGTCCTCTATCCCATAGTCCCCTTTATATGCGTCCCAATCCTCGGGTTTTCCGTCGCTAAGCGTTATCAAAAGTTTCGTACGCGCCTCGATTGATTCGAGGATACGGATAGAATGCCGTATAGGCGGTCCCATTCTGGTATAATCTTTAGGGTGTATGCCGGCTATGCGTTTTCTGACTTTATCGGAATAGCTGTCCTGGAAACTTTTGATGGTGTAAAAGTCGCACCTGGTCCTTGTAATTCCGGAAAATCCATAGATGGCATATCGGTCTCCCAGTGCTTCCAGCGCCTCACACAAGAGAACCAGCGATTCTTTTTCAGCTTCGTTAACCCATCCCTTCGTTGAACCACTCATATCGAGGAGAAAAAGCCCGGCAATATTTCTCTCCTGCCGGTCGAGCCTTGTAAACAAATCCTCATTAGGAGGAATCCCCGCCTTCATATCGGAGAAGGCCTCGATCGCGGCATCGATGTCAATATCATCGCCATCCCTCTGCCTTCTGAGCATCTTGGGCTCACGTTTTAAAAGCTCGAACTTTTTCCTTAAAATAGTAACGTAGCCGCCATATCTCTTGAGCGTCATTTCCACAAACGGCTCATGTCCCGGATGGATATCCTGTTCATACAGACTGCACCAATCTTTTTTATAGCCCCCCCTCCTGTAGTCCCACTCATCATATTTTATCCCTCCATGCTGTTGCGCCTCTGTAGCAGCTGCCTCTTCCACTAAATCATCTTTGAGCAATATAGCTCGCCTCGCAGTACCTATATCGCTGCCTTTAACTAAAATACCTCCCTGGATTTCAGTCATCTCTTCAAGGAGTTCCTTCATTTCAGCATCAAGCTCTATAACCCTCCCCTTGATGACAAGATAATCTCCTTCGGGTTTTGGCATTCTCTCGCCTGTGACGGCCTCTGCATGGGGAGGTTTTGGAAGCCCGGAATCAGACATGTTTATAAGATTGGTAACAAGGCCTTCGAGCCGCTTCTTATTTTGGTCCCTTTCATCCTTTAGCTTACGGGAGACTTTTTCAGGCTTTATGCATCCGATCATAATCGGCGGGGTCTGGGGCTTGTATTCGCCTTTGAGATGCATGGCTTCATCATAGAGATCAAAAAGAAGTCTGATGCTCCCGAAGGCATCATGCGCCTGCCTGATGCAGCGCACACGCATGACGGCAATCCTCAACATTTCACCCCCCGCCTCTTTTGCTTCCCCACCAAGGAAGCAGTTACAGAGGCCCTCTACAAAGGCGGTCTTTTCCGGCAGACTGCCAAGTGCGGGTCGGGTCTCAAGGAGGGCCTTTTTAATGTTATCAGCTTCTTTCATCAATCCGGGAAGCTCACGCTGCAGGAAGCTTTCAAGACGAAAGGCCTCGATAATGTTATAAAGGTCTACAGCCAGCTCCTTCCTGGAAAAGAGCCCGAAGAGATCTTCGATATCAGGCCGCACACTGTCCGAAAGAGGCGCAAATAGCTTGAGAGTGTCGCGCCCGGGATTCAATGTGCCCTGAGATATCTGCGCCCACTTGTGGACCGCCATAAGTTTGTAAAGCAGGAAGTTCTTTCGGAACTCGCCAAAGAAGTTCAGCATAGTAGGCAGATACACAGTAGCGGTATCCGTATATGACTCCTTTCCCGCAGCCACTTTCAATTCCATACCCGAGATGCCTCTCAGATAAGTTTCGAGCGTTGCCGAAACTTCATGCAGTCTCAAACCTTCCGGGCCGCGGAATTGACTAAGGGAAGCCTCGTCAACAGTTGCAATAAATTTCAAAAAAGGATCAATGCCCCTGGAGTCAAGAAGATCAAAGGCACTCGTTATCCATCGTTCCATGTCGTGAAACGAGAGATGCAAGGATGCTTTTTTTATGCGTTTAAGAGTGTTGGGCACAAGAGAAGAACTGGCGTTTGAGAGGGCAAAGCAAAGTGCAAGCGTTTTTTGCCTCAGCCGCGGGTCAAGGGAATTCATATCAGAGAATACTGCGTCAATTTCCCAATCATCGAAAAAATCAAGTTTAAGATTTTCTCTCAGCCCCTCTTCCAGGTAAGCGATATGCTTTTTTGCTTTCGGGCACATCAAAGTATTGAGCTTATAATTTCAGAGAGTGCAATCAGCATTTCATGATCATCTGTAAGGGGTTGGGTTATTGCCGCTTCACATGCCTTATAGGGATCGATACCTGACTTGATCAGCTTCCCTGCATGGATCAACAGGCGGGTACTTGCTCCTTCAATAAGCCCCCTGTCCTTGAGGTTCCTGGTTTTTTCGGCGATACTTACGAGCCGTTCGGCTGTTATTGCATCAATGCCTGACTCATGCCGTACAATTTCCATCTCCAGGTCCCTCTTAGGGTAGGAGAACTCAATAGACAGGAATCTCTGGCGGGTGCTCTGCTTCAGGTCTTTAAGCACGCTCTGGTATCCTGGATTATAAGATATGGCAAGGAGGAACTCGGGTCTTGCCTTCAAAATCTCGGACCGTTTTTCCACAGGAAGTATCCTGCGGTCATCGGCCAGCGGATGTATTATTACTGTTGTATCTTTTCTGGCCTCGACTATTTCATCAAGATAACAAAAGCCGCCGCTCTTTACAGCTGTTGTAAGGGGTCCGTCGACCCACACAGTTTCCCCACCCTGTACCAGGAATCTTCCGACGAGATCCGAGGCAGTAAGGTCGTCGTGGCAGGAAACAGTTATAAGCGGACGTTTGAGTTTCCATGACATATACTGCATGAATCTGGTCTTTCCGCATCCCGTCGGACCCTTGAGAAGCACCGGTATCAGGTTTTTGAATGCAGATTCAAACAATTCTATTTCGCTGCCTAACGTCCGGTAATAAGGCTCATCTTCAACAAAAAGCTCGTCGGTTCTCACTGACCAGGTGCTCATACCCCTGATTGTACCCCACCCGGCAAGGTCATATAAATCAAATACTCTATATTCCCCTTCTGTCCTGAAATAGGCGACTGCATAACTCCGATTATCCTGAGCCCTAAAGATTCCATTGAGTCCTTCACCTGTCCGGCAGCCCGCTCGCGTTTAGCCGCATCTTTAATGACCCCACCTTTGTCCACCTCCCCTTTCCCGACCTCGAACTGAGGTTTAATCAGGGCAATCACCTCGCCTTCGGGCTGCAGAAACTCCAGCACCTTCGGCACAACCTTAACCAGGGAAATGAACGATACATCAATAGTCGCAAGCGCTATGGGGTCCGGAATTTTTTCCCTTTCAAGGTAGCGGATATTGGCCCGCTCGATGATCACGATTCTCGGGTCCTGCCGCAGTTTCCATGCGAGCTGGCCGTAGCCGACGTCGATGCAATAAACCTTTATCGCCCCGTGCTGGAGCAGGCAGTCGGTAAAACCTCCTGTCGATGCGCCGACATCCATTGCAATCTTGCCGTCCGCAGATATATTAAAATACTCGAGCGCCGCTTCAAGTTTGAGCCCGCCCCGGCTGACATAAGGGATCTCTCCGCCGCTTATCTCCACAGGAGCATCAGGGGCTATCATCGTGCCCGCTTTTGTAACAGGGACTCCGTTCACCTGTACTTTGCCTTCCATAATCAGGGCCCGCGCCCGCTCACGACTCGAGGCGAGGCCCCTATCGACGATAATTTTATCGAGACGTTCTTTCATACGTTAACCCATAAGGAAGGCAGGAGAAACTTCCCGCAGTAAACCATAGGGTATCCAAAAGCTGAATCCTGTAACCTGCAGCAAGCTACAGGAAGTTATAAAATTAATTATTGGGACCGGCAGGGGCAGGCTGTTTATCGGAGCGATGCACGGGTCTACTGTTGAGGGGCGAGTAGCGCCGAGCCCCTGACCGAAACGGGAACGAACATGGCTACCATAACGAATTGTCTCTGGCGAAGAAAGTAGTTTCATCGCTCCGATAAACAGCCTGCCCCTGTCGATCTCTTCCTTAAGTACTTCAGATCGTTTTCGCACAAGCCTATTTGGAGCGATGCACGCGCCTACTCCAGCACGGGGGAGTGACCCCGGAACCCTGCCGGTCCCTTCCTTATAGCTGCGCAATTTTATTCGCGAGCCCTAAAGCAGCGGGATGACTGGATATTTTCAGAAAAGCTTTTGCAGCTCTGTATATTCCGTCCTCATCGAGACCGTATTGTTTTCTCAACTGCGCCTGAGAGCCGTGTTCCACGAACTCATCATCAATACCGATCCGGTGCACTGCCACATCCAGCAGTCCCTCCCGGCTCAGATATTCGAGCACTGCAGAGCCGAAGCCCCCTGCAAGAACGTTCTCCTCCACAGTGATTATCCGCTTCGTCCTCCTGCAGAGCGCCTTTATCCCTTCCTCATCCAGAGGCTTAATAAAGCGGGCATTGACTACGCAGGCATCGATGCCTTCCTCTTTCAGCATTGCAGCAGCTTTCAGCGAGGGATACACTGCATTGCCGACTGCAATAAAGGCAAGGTCGTTTCCATCGACGATGGTTTCCGATTTACCCATTTCCAGTGCCGTATGCCCTATGCCGAAACTGGCATAAGGACTCACCTTCCCCCTTGGATACCGCAGTGCAGCCGGACCCTTATGGGCCAACGCGAGCTTGAGCATTTCTTTCATCTCATAACTGTCCTTAGGGGCCATGACGACCAGGTTGGGGATGTGCCGCAGGAAAGATATATCGAACAATCCCTGATGGGTTGGACCATCCTCTCCCACAATGCCGGCCCGGTCAATGGCAAACACCACAGGAAGGTCCTGAAGGCATACATCATGGATTATCTCATCATAGGCCCGCTGCAGAAATGTGGAGTAAATGGCCACCACAGGCTTAAGCCCCTGGCTCGCAAGACCCGCCGCAAATGTCACAGCGTGCGGTTCTGCGATGCCGACATCGTAGAACCGGTCGGGGAACTTCTCTGCAAAGACCGCAAGGCCGGTACCCTCCTTCATTGCCGCACTGATCACAACGATGTTCTTATCCTCATTCGCCATTTCGGTAAGCGCATTGCCGAAAATATCACAAAATGCTATGCACCCGTCATGAGACTGAACACTTCCGGCAGAGGCCTTTTCAGCCTGCGTTACTCCAGTGTCTACCTCAAACGGGCCTATGCCGTGAAAAATACAAGGGTCGTCCTCGGAAAATTTATACCCCTTGCCTTTCTTGGTCACCACATGAATCAGAATAGGCTCCCTGGCATTCCTGATCCTGCTTAATGTTTCTATAAGAAGAGGGACATCATGCCCGTCAATCGGGCCCAAATAGTTGAACCCAAGGTCCTCGAACAGCCCGCCGGGAAGGATAAAACCTTTAAGGCTCCCTTCTGCCCGTTGGGCAATTTTGGCGACCGACCCTCCGATCCGAGGGATCCCTTCCAGCAGGGCCCTGGTCTCTTTTTTAAACTTTTGATAGAAAACTCCGGTCAATACCCTGCTCAGATAATTCGAAAGCGCGCCGACATTCTGGGATATCGACATTTCATTGTCATTCAGGACCACAATAAGATCTTTCTTTAAATGCCCCGCCTGGTTAAGTCCCTCAAAGGCCAGGCCAGATGTCAAAGCGCCATCACCAATCACGGCAATTACCTTGAAGTGTTTGCCTTTCCTGTCCCTTGCTTCAGCGATCCCGAGCGCCGCTGATATGGAGGTGGAACTGTGGCCTGTACCGAACGCATCATGCGGGCTCTCGGTCAATCTCGGGAATCCTGATATGCCCTTGTATTTTCGTATCGTGGGAAAGTCTTCGTACCTGCCGGTCAAAAGTTTGTGAGAATAAGACTGGTGGCCTACATCCCATATTATCTTATCGACCGGGGAATTAAAGACATAATGGAGCGCAATCGTTAGTTCAACCACCCCAAGGTTAGAAGCCAGATGTCCGCCATTAATAGATACCCTTTCGATAATCAGGGCGCGGAGTTCCTCAGCAAGTTCATCGAGTTCTTGCGGTTTCAGCGATTTTAAATCAAGCGGCGATTTTATATGTTCAATTAGCATTCTTTCCTTTCCAATTGCATTCAGCTTTTTCTTTCAAGCAGGTACTGTGCAATAGCGCGCAGGGGCCCGGCTTTTTCATCGAAAACAGCCAATGAGTCAACCGCGTTCTCAATCAGTCCTTTTGCCTTCCTTCTGGATTCTTCAATACCATAGAGTTTAGGATAGGTCATCTTCTTTTTCTTCTCATCAGAGCCGGCGGTTTTGCCCAACACTTCGGTTTCTCCCTCCACGTCCAGTATATCATCAATGACCTGAAATGCGAGACCCATGCTCTGCCCGTAGCTTGCCAGCCCGGCCAGACGCTCTTCACTGCAGGAGGCCAAAATACCGCCGGTTTTTACCGCGGCAGTGATAAGCGCAGCGGTTTTGCATCTGTGAATAAAAAAAAGAGTTTCCGGATCAGGCTCTTCGTTTTCGGACAGCAGGTCTTGCGCCTGGCCGCCCACCATGCCGTGCATGCCCGACCCATACGCAATCTCTTTAATAGCCTTGAGACGCGCCGAATGGGGGATGGAGGCGACCGCATGCCGCTCATCAGAGAGCAGATAAAATGCCTCTGTCAGGAGAGCGTCTCCAGCAAGGACCGCCATGCCCTCACCAAAAACCTTGTGGTTCGTCGGCTTGCCGCGCCTCAAGTCGTCATCGTCCATCGCGGGTAGATCGTCGTGGACCAATGAATAGGTGTGGACAAGTTCGAACGCAGAAGCATATGGCGCCACGTCATCCGCATTTCCTCCGCAGGCCTCGTATGAGGCAAAACATAGTATAGGCCTTACCCTTTTGCCTCCTGCGGAAAGCGAATAGATCATTGACTTATAAAGCACTTCAGGAACAATTGTCGCGGAGAAATATCTCTCCATGAACGAATCGACCAGCGCCTTCCTGTCTTTCATGTACTTTGTTATATCCATAGTTTAAAGACCGTGAAACGGTAAAGACCGTGAATAGTGAATCGTGAATAGTGAAGGGTCAACGTCATTCATTTTTGTTTTATTTTTTTTTCGTTTCACGTTTCACGATTCACGTTTCACGGTTTTTTTTACTCCCACTCGATGGTGCCGGGAGGCTTTGACGTTATATCGTAGACCACCCTGTTGACGCCCTTTACTTCGTTGATTATTCTGTTTGCTATCCTCTCCAATATTTCAGAAGGGATCCTGGCCCAATCAGCGGTCATCCCGTCGAGGCTGGTCACGGCCCGGACTGCGACGACATTTTCATATGTCCTTTCGTCACCCATGACGCCGACGCTTTTGATTGGAAGAATCACAGCAAATGCCTGCCAGATGTCCCGGTACAGTCCTGCCAGCTTTATTTCCTCAAGTACGATAGAATCAGCTTCTCGCAGTATATCAAGCTTGTCTGCAGCAGCCTCGCCGATACATCGTATGGCAAGTCCGGGGCCTGGAAAAGGCTGCCGCCAGCATATCTCCTCAGGAAGGCCCAACTCCTCACCCAGGACACGCACTTCATCCTTAAAAAGCTCCCGAAGGGGCTCAATAAGCTTTAGCTGCATCACTTCGGGCAACCCGCCGACATTATGATGACTTTTAATGACCGCCGACGGGCCTTTGAAAGAGACACTTTCAATAACGTCCGGATACAGCGTCCCCTGTGCAAGAAATTCCGCATCTGTTATCTTTCTTGCCTCCTCTTCAAAAATGGAAATAAATTCATTGCCGATGATCTTTCTCTTCCGCTCCGGCTCAGTGACCCCTGAAAGTTTTTCAAGGAATCTCGCCCCGGCATCCACATAGTCCAGCTTTATACGAAAATGGCCCTCAAAAGTCTTTCGCACTTTCTCAGTCTCACCTTTCCTCAGAAGGCCGTTATCAACAAATATGCAGGTGAGGCTGTCGCCGATTGCCTTATGGATAAGCAGAGCAACAACAGAAGAATCGACGCCGCCGCTCAATGCGCAGACCACTTTTTTAGCGCCGACTTTTAAGCGGATGTCGGCTATCGCCCATTCGATAAAAGATGACATTTCCCACGTGGGTCTGCACCCGCAAATCGTATAAACAAAATTCCGGAGTATTCTTGACCCTTCATCGGTATGTGCGACCTCGGGATGAAACTGAAGTGCGTAAAGTTTCCGTTCCTTATCCGCCATGGCAGCTATCGGCGAATTATCGGTATGACCCGTAATCGAAAACCCTTCCGGCAGAAGCTCTATCCTGTCTCCATGGCTCATCCAGACTATCGACTTCTGAGTCAAGCCCTGGAGAAGGTCTGCCTCATCATCGATTATGAGTTCAGCCTTACCATATTCTCTTTTGGCAGCCCTGGCCACTTTCCCTCGCAGGCAGTGGGCCATCAACTGCATGCCATAACATACGCCCAGCACCGGAACGCCGAGCCTGAACACCTCCATGTCCGGAACTGGAGACCCACTGTCATACACACTGGACGGCCCTCCGGAGAGCACAATACCTTTCGGCTTAAAGGAGCGGATCTTCTCAATGGATGCATTAAAGGGAAATATCTCGGAATAGACTTTACCTTCGCGTATCCTTCTAGCTATAAGCTGGGTATATTGCGAACCGAAATCAAGGACTAATATTTTATCATCATGTGTCATATATTAAATACGTGAAACGTTAATAAAACATGTGAATAAAGAACGTGAAACGTAAAACGTGAAAAGTGAAAAAAAGAAAATTAATGTGTTTAATCGTTTAATATGACTCACGTTTTATGTCCTTTAATCTCGTTTTACATTCTTTAGTCACATTCTTTAATCACGTTTTGCATTTTTTTATTGTTCTATCCGGTAATTGGGGGCCTCTTTCGTGATAATTACATCATGGACATGGCTCTCTCTCCATCCGGCATTGGTGATCCGTATAAATTTAGCATTCTTTCTCAGTTCTTCAAGTGTCGCGCAGCCGCTATATCCCATACCGGACCGTAGTCCTCCGGTCAACTGGTGTATGCTTTGTGAAACAGGCCCTTTGTAAGGCACCCTTCCTTCCACTCCCTCGGGAACCAGTTTTTCTTTTTCGACACCCTGTTGTCCGTACCTGTCCTTCGCTCCCTGCTCCATGGCCCCCAGAGACCCCATCCCTCTGTATACTTTATAGCTCCTGCCCTGAAACAGAATAATTTCCCCCGGTGATTCTTCTGTCCCGGCAAAAAGGCTGCCTATCATAATGCAATGAGCGCCGGCAGCAATGGCCTTTGTTACATCGCCGGAATACTTTATACCACCATCCGCGATAATCGGGATATCTGACCGGGATGCGACCTCATAGCAGTCTTTTATTGCAGTAAGCTGGGGGACACCGGCGCCGGCTACTATCCTGGTAGTACAGATGGAGCCCGGTCCTATGCCCACCTTTATGGCATCGGCCCCTGCCTTTATCAGCTCCAGCGCTCCATTCGCTGCTGCAACATTTCCTGCAATGATATCGATGCTGAATTTCTTTTTTATTGCTTTAAGCGTGCTGATCACCGCCTTTGAATGGCCATGAGCAGTATCAATAGCGATAATGTCTACTCCCGCCTTGACAAGGAGTTCGGCCCGGTGCAGTGCCTCGTTACCGATACCCACTGCGGCTCCGACCCTGAGCCTTCCCATATGGTCTTTGCAAGCGTGGGGGTATTTTTTTATTTTCTCAATATCTTTGATAGTTATCAGCCCCTTTAAATTGAACTCGTCATCAACGATAGGCAGTTTTTCTATCTTGTATTCGTGTAAAAGTTGTTTTGCCCTCTCAAGAGTAGTGCCGACAGCGCCGGTAATAAGCCGCCCTTTTGTCATAATATCAGATACCTTCTTTGTAAAGTTGGTCTCAAACCGCATGTCCCTGTTAGTCAGGATTCCCACCAGCTTGCCCTTGATCGTGACCGGAACTCCCGATATCCTGTATCGTTCCATCAGGTGCAGGGCCTCGGCAATCAACGCGTCCGGAGCAATGGTAATAGGGTCCAGGATCATGCCGCTCTCCGATTTTTTGACCTTGTCGACTTCAAGCGCCTGCTTTTCAGCCGACATTGCGCGGTGGATTATTCCCAGTCCACCCTCGCGGGCAACAGAGATGGCGAGCCGGGATTCGGTGACCGTGTCCATTGCAGCGCTGACAACAGGGATATTCAACTTGATGTTCCTGGTAAGTTTGGCGCTTATATCTACGTCTTTGGGAAGCACATCGGACTTTGCGGGCAACAGGAGGACGTCATCAAACGTCAACCCGAGTGGCAATTCATCATCAAGCATTCAACTACTCCTCTAATTGTTTTGCCTGTGATTATACCATTTCTTTACGGCCCCAGGCAAAAAAACGTGAACCGTGAACCGTAAGACGTTTCACGATTCACATTTTACGTTTCACGGCCTTTTAAGAAATGAGGTCCGTATTAATTTTTACGTTCATCCGCTGCCTGACACCGTTGATATATGATGCAAGCGCCGCATTCCGGTTGCTCGTTACGATAGCCTGCATTTTTTCATTAACAGCCTTCTCGTCGCCTGAAAGATTCCTGAGATCAAGAGGGTTTACCTCTACGGAAGACCAAACAAGCTGTCTCATTTTGGCTGAAACAAGCTGCTGACGCACAGAACTTTCGAACATTTCCGGCGTTTGCCGCTCCATCTGCAGCACCCTGAAGTATCTGTCCCGATTGAAGACTCCATCTTTCATAAACGACGGTTCGTGAGTGATGACGTCCTGGAGTTCCTGGTCCGTTACGCTCACTCCGATATCACTGGCTGCTGCTGCGAGGACCCTCTCCGCTATCAGGCTGTTGAGCACAACCCCTTTCAAGTTGAGCTTCTTTTCCATCTCCTCGTTAAACTGGTCCTTGTACGTCTCACGTAACGTAGCTCTCATCTGGTCATATGCCCGCCAGAATTCCTCGCCGGTAATTTTTTCTTTGCCGATTTCGGCAACACTGGGCGCGCTGGATTTATCGACCGTGCCTACCCCCCAGAATATGAACGACAGTATAACGATTACGAAGAGTACATAAAAAAACCGTGCATGTTTGCGCATCGACTTAAGCATCTATTTAATACCTCCCTGAAAAATAATCTTCAAGAATATCACCGTGGTCAAATACAATGTTCTCCGGAAGAGTGTTTTTATCGAATATGCCTGTCTCCTTTGCATCATCTCCAGCTTTGAGTTCTCCCTCACCATCAGCTATGAACACGGTCGATATGGTATGAAAGCGAGGGTCCCTTTCCGGAGCGGAATAGGTGTGGAATTGCGTGATCAGACGCACATCGAGACCGGTTTCTTCTCTGGCCTCGCGCACAGCGGCAGCCTCAAGGCTTTCGCCGTAATCTACAAACCCTCCCGGAATGGCCCATCCGTATGGAGGGTTCTTTCGCAGGACAAGTACAATACCGCCCATGTATCTTATCAGTATATCAGTAGTAGGAAGAGGATTTGTTAACGCGTGCATTTGTCTTCAGTTGCTGTCGGTAATCTCGATTTTCAGGTCCACGGTTTTTTCGGGTACAATTGTGGATATCGCGTGCTTGTATATAAGTTGTTCATTCGTGTCCTTAAGTAGAATGACAAAACTGTCGAACCCTTTGACAATTCCCTTTAATCTCACTCCGTTAGTAAGATAGAGTAATACCGGGATTTTCTCTTTCCTCAACTGGTTAAGGAAAAGATCCTGAAGCCCCTGTCCCTTGCCGTTTCCCATGCACCCTCCCTACTTAAAAATGTTGGATTTTGAATGATGAATAAAAAATCCATAATTTAACGTTCAAAATTCAAAACTTAACATTTGTTGTTTCAGTGGTGACCTTTCTACGATAAAGCATTTTTTCCAATAATTCAAGCATTATGTGCAACTCTTCTCCCGCCTTCCAAATAGCTATGTTATACTAAAAATAACAAGTAGTGGAGGTTTTGGTATGCCTATTTTCGAATATACATGCGGAAAGTGCGGCCGGGAATTCGAAAAGCTTGTTTTCGGCAGCCGGAAAGTTACCTGCACCGAATGCGGCTCTGAGGATGTGAAAAAGAGGTTTTCGGTTTTCGGAATGAGCGGAGTGGAACATCCCGTATCTTCCGGGTGTTCTTCCTGCAGCTCGGGTTCATGCAGTTCCTGCAAGTAAAAACAAGAAAGAACAATTAAGAATTGCGAATTAAGAATTGTGAAAAAAAATTACACTATCACCTTTAATCCTTAAATTCTTAATTCCTGATTCCTAATGCGTGGTTAATATAATATATGAGCAACCAGACATTTGAAGCCGGTACAGCAGTAGATACCCTCCGGGAAACAAAAAAGCCATCTCTGTACAGGGTAGTGCTTCTGAACGATGATTATACGCCCATGGACTTTGTTGTCCATGTGCTTGAGTCCGTGTTTCACAAATCCACTGTAGAAGCTACTCAGATAATGCTGAACGTGCACAGAAAAGGTTCGGGGATGGCAGGCGTATATACCCGTGAGATTGCCGAAACAAAGGTCTATACCGTGCAGGAACTTGCCCGCGAAAGCAAGTTCCCGCTTAAATGCATTATGGAGAAAGAATGATCAATAAAGCATTGGAGCTGATACTCGAAGCCACAGTCCATGATGCCCAAAAGAAGAGACATGAATACCTGACTATAGAGCACATACTCTTTGCGGCGCTTCACGATGACTGGGGGGTTGAAATCATTTCCAGTTGCGGCGGCAATATCGCGCAAATGAAGTCTCAAATCGAGAATTTTTTTGACCTTAATATTCCCCGGCTGCCTGCCAATGAAAACCTCTTGTCAAAACCGACTATTGCGTTCCAGCGCGTGATTCAAAGGGCGCTGGGCCATGTGCGGTCAGCAGAGAAACAGGAGGCTGATGCCGGAGATATAATATCCTCCATTTTTCTGGAGGAGGACTCGTTCGCCGTCCACCTCCTGGAATCGGAGGGAATTACCCGGCTGGATGCGCTAAATTACATTTCTCATGGCATATCCAAACTCAACGATGAATCCGGCAATGAGGGCGCCAATGAAGATGAGCAGCCGGCTATTGCCGCGCCGAAAAGAGACCCGGAAGCGCCGGGAAGAGACCCCCTCAGTCAGTTTGCCGTGGAATTAGTGGAGAAGGCCGCTCAGGGCAGGATAGATCCGCTGGTAGGCCGCGAACCCGAACTTAAGCGCACTATTCAGGTCCTTTGCAGGCGGAGAAAAAATAATATTATTTTTGTCGGCGAGCCCGGCGTGGGCAAAACCGCAATCGTCGAGGGGTTGGCACTGAACATACAACAGGGGAAAGTTCCCGAAGCGCTCAAAAAAACAAAGATTTTTTCGGTGGACATGGGAGCGTTGCTTGCAGGCACGAAATATCGGGGAGATTTTGAAGCACGCCTCAAAGCTACCCTGAAAAGCATAGCAAAAATTCCGGATGCGGTCCTTTTTATTGATGAGATCCATACCGTAGTCGGGGCCGGCGCTACCAGCGGGGGTTCCATGGATGCCTCCAATATATTGAAGCCGTTGCTTAACTCAGGCGCGCTGCGTTGCATTGGGGCCACAACCTATGAGGAATACAAGAACCATTTCGAAAAAGACCGCGCCCTTTCCAGACGGTTCCAGAAAATCGAGATACAGGAACCTGGCATAGATGAGACAGTAGCGATCCTCAACGGGTTAAAAGACTATTATGGGGAATTCCATGGCGTTACGTTCACCCGAAACGCTCTAAAAGCCGCAGCCGAGCTTTCCGCCAAATATATTAATGACCGCTTTCTGCCTGATAAGGCCATTGACGTTATTGATGAAGCAGGAGCAGCGCTGAAACTTGATGCAGCCTATAAGAATAAGCGCTCAATCGGCGTTGCTGATATCGAAAAAGTGGTCTCAAGGATAGCGAAGATCCCCTCACGGTCTATCTCCGCATCCGACATCGACAGACTTAGACTGCTTGAGGACGAACTAAAGCAAGCTGTATTCGGCCAGGATGACGCCATTCACTCTCTTGCGTCCGCTATTAAGCGGGCACGGGCCGGATTAGGTTCGCCCGAGAGCACTATAGGGTCATTTTTGTTTACCGGTCCCACGGGAGTGGGAAAGACAGAGGCTTCAAAACAACTGGCTTCAGTGCTCGGCGTCCAGTTCATCCGCTTTGATATGAGTGAATACATGGAAAAGCATACAGTAGCGCGCCTGATAGGAGCACCCCCGGGATATGTAGGCTTTGACCAGGGTGGATTGCTGACGGATAGTATCAGGAAGCACCCCTACAGCGTTCTGCTCCTGGACGAGATCGAAAAGGCACACCCCGACATTTTCAGTATCCTCCTTCAGGTAATGGACTATGCGACATTGACCGACAATAACGGGAAAAAGGCTGATTTCAGAAACGTCATTCTTATTATGACCTCGAATGCGGGCGCGAAAGATATGGCAAAAAGCTCTATCGGCTTCGGCGACAGAAGCAAAGACACGCAATCAAAAAGCAAAGAGGCCATTGACAAATTATTCAGCCCGGAATTCAGGAACCGGCTCGATGCCATTATCAGCTTTGCTCATCTCACGCCTCAGATCATGGAGAGGGTAGTGGACAAATTCATAAAAGAACTCGAACGCCAGCTCAGCCAAAAAAAGGTGTCCATTTCGCTTTCCCCTGAGGCCCGGCAATGGCTTGCCCAAAAGGGACATGACAGTATCTACGGCGCCCGTCCTCTGGCGCGTCTCATCCAGACCGAAATAAAAGACGTTCTGTCTGAAGAAGTGCTCTTCGGTAAACTGAGCAAAGGCGGTACGGTGAGTATCGGCCTGGCTGAAGACCGTTTGATCTTCAACTACCCGTGAATCGTGAGACGTGAAAACAGAAAAACACTTTTTAAAAGCTGTTTACTTTTTGAGCCATGATTCATGGGTTTGTTGTGTCTGTCTCACTGGTTTTATTTTTTCCACGTTTCACGATTCACGTCTCACGTTTCACGGTCTTTAAAGTTGCCTGTCTTTGAGCTGACAGATGATTTGATTTTTCCCCCACCCGAACTCGCTGAAAGAGACGGCTTGCTCTGTGTTGGCGGCGACTTGAGCGAGGAGCGTCTTTTACTCGCCTACTCAATGGGAATTTTCCCCTGGTATTCAGATGGCGACCCTATTTTGTGGTGGTCACCCGACCCGCGTCTTGTTTTGTTCCCCCGGGAATTAAAAGTATCAAGAAGCCTTAGGCAGGCGCTAAAAAATAACATTTATGAAATAACCATAGATACCGCATTTCCTGAAGTTATCAGGAATTGCGCCTCCGCCAGCAGGAAGGGGGATGAAGGCACCTGGATTACGGCAGAAATGGCTGATGCCTACATACAACTGCACCGCTCGGGTTTTGCCCATTCCGTTGAATCCCGGCATAACGGCGAATTGGCTGGAGGGCTTTATGGAGTGGCCCTTGGCGGCGTCTTCTTTGGGGAATCCATGTTTGCAAAAAAAAACAATGCCTCCAAAGTTGCTTTTGTGGCCCTGGTGCAGCAGCTGATCAAACGGGATTTTGCCCTGATCGATTGCCAGGTAACTACCGGGCACCTTATGAGCCTTGGAGCACGGGAAATCCCCCGGTCTGAATTCATCCAGAGGGTGGAAAAAGCGCTCAAAATGCCGGTAAAAAAAGGAAACTGGAACTTAGAGTCTCGCGAATAAATAACTTGTGCATTCAGGCGCTCAGATTTTTGACGCTCAAGAATCTGCCGCGCCTGCCGATATGTAAGATGAAAGGGGGCCGACATGAAACCTGCAAATCTTACTCCTTATGAAAAGCTGGCGATGCAAAAGTTCGATGATTACGGTGTTCGGGCTTACAATGGCTTTATGTACAACTGCAAGGTGGTCATTAACTGTTCACTGAGCAAGCTCGACATGAACTGCATCACATGGGTTGGCATGAATTGAAAAATAAAGGGGTAATAGGCAATAGGGTATGGGCTATAGGTTTTTGTCTTTTAGCCCATAGCCTATCGCCTATCGCCTATTGTCCATCTCTATTCGGGATATTTGAAGGGATTTGCCCTTGAAACGGCATCTACCTTCAAAGGCATGCCCTTTAAGATAAAAACTGCCATTCCCCGCTCTTGTGTAGTCTTTCCGCCCTTCGTCCATGTCCCAACCCATGAGACATTGAAGTTCACAGTCCCTTCCTCTATCTCTACCAACACAGGATTAAAATCCAGTTCTGCCGAATCAAAACTCTTCATCACGTTTCTGATTTCCCTGAAGCCATCCTTTGTCGTATTTTTCTCAATCTCAGCAATATCCTTTTTAAGGTATGCCTTTCGTATCGACTCGACAACGGCAAAAGTCTCTTTAGCTGTTTTTGAATCTTCCGACACCTTCTTGACCTCTTTTTTCCCACATGAGGCAGCAAGTACAGCCATGATTACAACAACGGCCACAAAAAGAAGCCTTTTCATATAAACCCTCCACGATAGCGTTATAGCGTTCTGCGTACAGCTTTCAGCGATGAAAAACAGCAGCCAGGCTGGATTAGTGCCTTACTTCTGAACCTTTAGTAGAACATTATAAATCATCTGGTTTAGTTTATTCTATTCTGTCTTTAACCATTGCCCATTGCCATTTGCCTTTCGCCTTTACTATCATACTATTATGAAATTAGTGGCCCAGAACAAAAAAGCCTACCATGACTACAGCATTGAAGATACCTTTGAGGCCGGCATACAACTCCTTGGCACGGAGGTCAAATCTCTCAGAGACGGCAAGGCCAATCTGAAGGAAAGCTATGTACTTATCAAGGACACGCAGGTGTTTCTTTTTAATTGCCACATCAGCCCGTATGCTCACGGCAACATCATGAACCACGAGCCGCTCAGAACAAGAAAGCTCCTCCTGCACCGCAAGGAAATAGAAAAACTGAAAGGCAAGGCCCAGTTGAAAGGATATTCCTTAATACCGCTCAAAATCTACTTTAAGGGGCCTTTCGCAAAAGTGGAAATAGGGCTTGGGAAGGGCAAAAGGGAATACGAGAAGAGAGAAACCATTAAAGAGCGCGAGGCAAAAAGAGATATAGAGCGTGCCATGAGAAGTAAGAATAAAGGCTGAGGTTAAGGTTAAGATGAATATTTATGCTATAATAGAACTGGGGACAGGGTTGGGTGTTGTTCTTAACCTTAACCTCAACCTCAACCTTAACCTGTTTTTACCTCGGGGGCGATAGGACTCGACGGGGGTTATGAGGCTCAAGTGGCATGCCGTGGCTCCATCACCACGTAAAAAGGTGGAACAAACACAAACGCCAACAACGAACTGGCAATCGCTGCTTAACCAATAGCAGCACGCTCCTTCAGCGATTCCTGTGCGCTGAAAAGGGCGTCATACAGCAGGATGCCGCCGGATGAAGCCCTTAATTCCGGCGAAAGATTAAGGGATAGGATATCAGCAGGCCTGCCTGGCGGCAGACTGATACCCGAGAATCAATAGTCAGGATACGCATGTAGAAGCTTGAGAGTAGTGCTTTCGGACGCGGGTTCGATTCCCGCCGCCTCCACCAAAAGTATATTGAAAAGCATGGTTTATTTTCATTCCTGTTTCATTCCTAATTATTTTACGGCATAGTTTTTCAGGGCAATAAAAAAGCCTCCGTTGCCGGAGGCATTCTTGTGATTTATTTTCGCTATCCTTTTGCCTTAAGGCATTATTGTCATACCTTTCTCTATCTTGTTCCCACCATGGGTAGCTCTGCCTATCGAGATCTTCTCTTTGACGGAATCAATGACGATAGTGCCGATTTGCTCCATTGATGAATCGAGAAGTTCTCCGGTATCGGGGTCCCTAAGCTGCTCGGCATGCCCGACCTGAAAACTTTGTCCAGGCGCCACACCCTCTCTGGATCCCCTGTTTATGTAAACTCTCCCGTCTTTGACCATTATCACCGTGCCCTCCCACGGGATATGACCTATCTGCCCGCTGATAAATGCGACTGCTTCGTCAATGGCCTGTTCCACTGCCTTTCCCACATTCGTCTTTTTGAATCCACCGAGGTCTGCTCCCCAGTTCCTGTCAGTAAAGCCGACCCCAAGTGAAGTCCTGGCAGCCTCGCCAACAACCTTCTTGGACGCAACAACCTGGCCTGTCGTGGAATCTACGACGTAGACAACAGCGTTAATCTCGGCCTTATCACTGCCTGCTCCGATTCTAAAACCCCCTATGTTGAGGCCTCCGCCACCACCGCTTGTCGAGTACTGGAAATGCGTGATCTCTCCTTTTACGAGCAATTGAGCAGGCGTCATCTGTCCTTTTACAGGTGTTTTCTTTCCGCCAGCCGCTCTTCCTGAGTCGCCAAAGTCCTGTTCAGCCATCGCCTCACCTCTCATGTCCTTTTCACCAAGGACGATAAACTTTCCTGTCTGCTGCAGGCTGTCAGTGAGAAGCGCGCCGAAGGTGTCGCCTACTTCGAACTGTCCCGACCAGTTCGAACGGTTTTCAAATTTCGATACCATTATCGAGTAGCGCAGGTTTCCCTGATCAGCATAGACGCTCGATGCCATAGACAGCAACAAAAGGATAAGTGGAACCAATCTTTTCATGTTTCCTCCAAAGTAATTTGAATGTAAGGAATATTCTACATTATCTTCGCCGGCTAAACCACCCGGGTCTATGCAGCAGGCTGATAAAATCACGGCTGCTTACGCATAGAATAGCCATTTATCCCTTCTCTTTGAATTAATTTTAACACGTTTGCAAATACGACGGAATATAGGAAAGGGACAGCCCTAAGATTGGTCAATCCGGATTATTCAATAAGAGCCTGTCTTGGAACGCCTCGGACAACTCAAAAAAAACGCTTAAAGAATGTTGAATCTATGCAGCTTGGTATATAATTAAGGTTCAGAAAGAAGGGACACATATAACTTATGGATATATTTGAAAGCATTGCAACCGAAAATTTCTCAAGAAAGCGGTACCGGAGGTCAATAAATGCATAATCGCCGCATAATAAATGCCGGATTCTTGCTTATGGGCGTTTTATTCTTTATCTGGCCGGTCCCGGGCACTATTTCCGTCAGGGACATCTCCATATTTTTGCTGTTTGCTATATTCCTGTACAGCGCTTTCAGGACCAGACCGCTTTACCTCAAAACAAAGGAACTGGTGTCTCCTTTTGTCATACTGGGCGTACTTACTATATGGATCCTTTTAGAGGCGTTCTTCATTTCAAAAGAGACCGCGTGGTCTCTCAGGGAGGTAACAGGCCAGTGGCTGATACCACTTCTGGTTTTCGTTACCGCCGCCCTTTCAGCCGTCTCAGTTGAAGAGGGGACCTTTTTTAAGGGGCGAAATATTATGAATCTGCTTTTTTACATACTCCTTGCACATATACTTTATGTCGATCTTTACGCAATATATATGTTTACCAATACATCTGTTTTACCCACATGGGTATTCGGGTTGACAGGCGGCAAGGATAAAAGCAGCTATCTGTCACATTTCCTGCTTATGATGGTATGTGTAGAAATTTATTTCAGGACCCGGCAAAAGAAGGGATACCTGGCCATCAATAACAGCACGCTCTGTTTGGCGTTGCTGCTGACACTTTTCAGCATTTATCTGGAGGGTGTAAGAAACGGTACGGTTGGAGCAGTGCTGCTTTTATTTTCTTTTATACTGTTATATTTTTTCAAAAGCGACCGCAGCATAGGGAAGCTGGTCCTTATTTCTTCTGCCATTGTGCTGCTGCTTCTATATGGATATGCAAGTTCTGTAAGTCCCCATTCAGCCCAGCGGCAGCGGTGGGAAACCTTCCTTGAAACAGTGCCACTTGCTCTGGACACCCAGAACAACAAGGCATGGCTAAATCCCAACAAATATCCCTATCCAAAACTGAAAAACGGTGAAACTGTCCATGGGTCTAACTACGAGAGAATTGCCTGGATAAAAGAGGGGGTTGTATTGATCATGGAAAACCCTCTTGGAGTGGGATTCGGGAGGAATGCCTTTGGACATGCAGTAAAGAGAAAGTACCCTGCTGATGACGCCATTGCGGCCCATAGCCATAGCGGGATCGTGGATTTCACAATTGGGACAGGCTTGCTCGGTCTTTTATTATGGGTGCTGTTCATAGGATACTTGATGCTGAGCTCGATAGAAAAGTTCCGCAATAAGGAAAGTTATTATGGACTCCTGCTTTTCTTTATAACGGCTGATTTCACCCTGAGGTCGCTCCTTGACAGCATAATTAGAGATCATATGCTGCAAATGTTTATGTTTTTTGCGGGTCTGCTTTGCGTATTAATGCTCCTCGAGAAAAAAGAATATGAAGAGATCGCTGCCGGGCAATGAGCAGGTTTTCCCTTCCTGTGGAAAGTTTTTTGAGAACAATATAAGCATAATGGGGTACCTTCTTGACTTCAGTAGATACAATGTGCAGTGACCTAAGAAATCACTGCCTCCTTTGCTTGACCATTGCTTAATGCGACGCGGGATCGATAGCAACAGCTTGTTGAAAGTCGAGTTAAACATTACTCAGATCGAAACTAAGGGCTACCGGGATTGGTTATCGTTTTAGAGACTCGCTGTAGTACTAAATATCTGATGCGATGTAGAATGCTGTTCTGGCGGAAGAAAGGAGTAAGAATTGCTCTCCTCTCTTCTCTCCGCAGGAAAATACGTTCCGGCCTGTGTGCGGCAAAATCCCGAAGCGCCTTAAACGCTACCCCGCCTTTATGGTAAAAAAGCGCCAGACAAAAGCTGATGAAAAGTCTGGACACCATCAGGTATATCGCTATAGGAAGAGGATAGTATGTCCATATCAGATACAAGGTATTCCTGAGAGTGTAATAAATCCTGCGGGAGGGGTCCCTTTGCTGCCCCGCAGACCTATGAACAGCCTGGCAAGAGGGATCAAAAAGCACTTTATAGCCCAGCAGTTTTGTCCTTATCGCTACAAAGATCTCATTATGGTAAATAAAGAAGTGCCCGGGATAAAAGCCTATCCTGCGGAATACCTCCCGTCTGATCGCAAAGCCGCAGCCGACAAATGCAAAGGATTCCTGAGAGCAATCAGAAGCCGGTATATGCCAGGTATTGAACCTGTGGCCCTGGCTGTCAATTATTTTAAAAGCGACAATGCCGAGTTTGGGGTCCCCGGCAAACAAGTCCAAAGCCTTATCTATAGTATCAGGTTCAATATGAGAATCATCATCGAGGACTATAAGTATTTCCCCACTCGCAGCCTCAAAGCCCCTGTTGTAACCTTCGATCCCCTGATTATCTTCCAGCAGAATAACATGCAGCCTGTCTTTCAACCCTCCAAGGAATTCGGCGGTGCCGTCACTCGATCCATTATCAACAGCGATAATTTCTATAGACTTATTACTGGCACAACCTAACAGCTTCTCGACGGTTATCTTAGTTTCATCCAGCCGGTTGTAGTTCAGGAATACAATGCTTACAATGGGGTCATTAACGCAAGCAGCTTTCAACTGTGATGCTCCTGTGATACGCAACTCCTTCTGCTTATATACTATAAATAGAATAAAGCGCAACCGTTAGAAAAAGCAACAAAAGCGACAACTGGCCGGGACCTTCCCCTTCATGCCAAACAATAATTTGGACAGCCTTATAAAACTCCAGCTCCCAAAATAACTGTGGAATCTGTCCGAAAATACTGTTAAACTTATTCAAGGGAAGATTACGGCACCGCGGGAATGGAAAAACCGTCGAGAACAAAGCATTGATGAATACTAAAATAAAACACCTGATAAAAACTCTGGAACTGAGGAATCTGTTCTGTTTTGAGACGTTTCTCCTTCTTCTATTTACATTTGGATTTATTCTTTTTTCAGGTCCCATAAACCTTGCCAACGCTGCTTTCTTGACAAGTGACCTGCAGGGCACATGGTATGCTCACGAAATTTTCAGCGGTAATTCTTCAGGATGGATATACGCAACTGATGCCATAGATAATGACGGCAATCTTACCCGCAGTGCGACAGGCAGCGACGGGCACATGGCAACGTCAGCCGACACGCTGCTGGTTGACGGCAACGGCATTGTAACCAGCAATGGAGATTCTTCACTTCAGGGAGCAATGAGCAGTGACAAAAACATCATGGTGTCGAGCCATCAAAATAGCGGAAATTATTATCTTAGTGTCAGGGTAAAAGGCGGCGGAACTTTTTCTACTTCTGATTTAGCGGGAACATGGAATCTTCAATCCTTGACTGCAGGCCAAGGAAGCACGTGGAATGGTTGGGAACGGGGGACCTATCAAATAGACGGCAGCGGCAATGCCAATATAAGTGTAAATAACAGGGACAATATAAACTCCACAAGTTCTGCAATATTCAACATTGCCTCAGGCGGCCTTGTTACTATGACAGGGGGGGCGCCGGCAAACTCTTTTAACGGCGTGATGTCACAAGATAAACAGACCATTGCGGCTACAATAAATGACAGCGGCGGAGGCTATAACCTTGTGGTCTTGCAAAAAGGCGGCGGTCCATTTTCGCCCTATGATCTGGCTGGCGTATGGCATGGGCAGACGCTTTGGACAGGTGCTGCTCCCGGAAATGAGACTTCCACTAATTACTACATTTATAGTTGGTTCCAGATAGATAACAACGGCATTTTAACAACGCCTGCTAATCCTATATTGCAAGCTTTTTACCCTGCATTTCAAGGAGTGATGAGCAGTAATAAAAATATGATTGTGCACACTTATACGTCTGCCGGCAGTTATGATTTTACTTTCCTGGTAAAAGCAAGCCCCTTCACTTTGACAATCAGCCAGCCCGGTACCGGCAGCGGCACTATAAGCAGTTCGCCGTCCGGTATCAGTTGCGGCTCCACGTGTTCTGCCGCATTTGACTCGAGCACTGTTGTGTCACTTTCTGCTACGGCAAACAAAGGAAGCAATTTCAGCGGATGGAGCGGAGGCGGATGTTCCGGCACGCAGACATGCGCTTTGTCGGTCTTGGCCAATACGACAGTTTCTGCAATTTTTGCAGCAGGAGATTTTGCAGATGTCCCTTCCGCTGAAAACTTCTACAAATACGTTGAAGCCATTTACAATGCAGGAATAACCACCGGCTGCGGGAGCGGCGACTACTGCCCTTCTGAAGATGTTACCAGGGACCAGATGGCTGCCTTCCTTGTCAGGGGAACGCAAGTTAAAGCAGGACAGAGCCCAGTCAACTTCACCTGCACGGGAGGGGCAGCCTGCACAACGGAAACGCCTTATTTCAACGACGTGTCAACAGCCGATCAATTCTTCCCATACGTCCAGAAGCTGAAGGAGCTTGGAATCACTACCGGCTGCGGGAACGGCCAATACTGTCCTTCCGAATATGTTACCAGGGACCAGATGGCAGCCTTCCTCATTAGGGCGTTGTATGGAGCAAACTACACCTGCAATGGAGGGGTAAACTGCGCAACGACAGCACCTTATTTCAGCGACGTTCCTAAGACTGAGCAATTCTTCCCATATATCCAGAAGCTGTATGAGCTTGGAATCACCACCGGCTGCGGGAACGGCCAATACTGTCCTTCCGAATATGTTACCAGGGACCAGATGGCTGCGTTTTTAGCGAGGGCATTCCTGGGGCTGCATTAGAATATCGGGGCCGTTATTCCTGACACTATTGCCCGCTGTCGTATGGTCCTCAACCGAGGCAAAAGTTGCGCCAACTATGCGATTGTCCCGTACGAGGTTGCCTTTTGTGCCGTGGATAAGATGTACGCCTGCGAAATGGGAGCCCAGAATGTCATTTTCAACGATGCGATTATAACAGCTTGGGAAGTCGCACTGTTCGGGATGTTGCCGTGGCGCTACGGCAACCAGCACACCAAAATAGTGGGAGAAATTATTAATTCCGCGGTTGTTATCGGCAATAATATTCCGTGCGACTGCGCAGGAGTACACTGATCGCACAAATTTGACTCCGTCTCCCCAGTTGCCTTCAATGCAATTGTTTTCAATGCGCGTATACGCCGCATTATCGAGACTTACACCGGGCAACTTGGCCTTTGAACTCCCGTCTTCCATAAGGCCGAATTCCGCAACAAAATCACCATCCAGTTCCGTCTCTTGCTGCAGCCCGCGCCATCCATTGCCATATATATGGCAATTCTGTATCTGGCACCCCCACGAACCATTATCAATTGTGATCCCTTCGCAATCGTTTTCAGCAATGATGCAGTTCACTACCCGCAAGTATCCCACACCATCGGTAGTAATGCCCATTTTCCGGTTGCGGCGGAAGGTGCAGTTCATGAAGGTCGTGCGGCAGGGCGATGGGTCTTCAGGGGCGAAAGGCCCGAAATTGCCGATTATAGAATTGGTATGGTGGATTTGCGCATCAAAATCCAACGGGTCCATTCCAGCAGGGAGTTTGATGTCAGTGAGGAAGACACCGCTCTGCTGACATTCCTCAGCGATACAGGAATCAAGGATGGTATCCTGCACATCCCGAATCATCATGAAGCCGACGAGTCCCGCACGGTATACTGAGCAGCGCTCAAACCGTGCCCGATAAACGCCATCGGAAAGCAGGAACCCGACAGCACGCGGAGCGATGATTTCGATATCGGAGAAGAGGAGGTCGGAAGCGTTGGTTGCAAATACGGCTGCACAGAATTTATGCGGACCCTCGTGGCGGATTCTTATGTTCTCAATCCTCACGCCCGTAATTTCTGCACCAGCGCCACTGATGACAATACCATAATCGAGATCCTTGAAAATGAGTTCAGTGGCTCCTTTGACTCCCACCAGTCGTATTCCGGAGCGGAGCCGTAAGGCCACAGCAAACTCAATACGGCCGGGAGGGAGATGGACTTCCCCTCCGCTTTCAGGCAGAGCAGCTATTTCAGAAATGAGACGAGCGGCTGTAAAGTCCTCAGAAGGGATAGTACGGACAGGAACCTCGACATGAGCACCTGGATGAAAAGCCCGGGAACCGTGCCGTGACTCTGTTTTCAGCGTCCAGAGCCGCATACGCTCAAAAAGAGGCCAGTCGGGGTGACCGGGCTGGGACTTAACAGAGTCAGAGCGCGGCGACTCCTGAACACGAGAATACCTTAGGTACAGACGAGCTTTTCGCACCAGCATCCTGAACAGTGCTGCCTTGTGTGCTATTTTTGTATAGAGCGGTCGAATTAAACCCATAATACTGATAGAGAGATTTACAGATCAGCACAGCCAGTCTGATTGCAAAGGTGCATGTAATAAATATAATTCGGTGTAAGAAAATCGTATACCGATAATGGTGATCCTGTTTTCTTGAAAAGGCTCATAAATGCATATCTCGACGGGTAGATAAAAGGCGAGGTCAATCTGGCAACGGGGGACATAACATTGATATCGGTGCTGGACAGTGATGCATTTGTTACAACAGGTTGCGACTGAAAGATATTTGCAACAGCATGCCAGGCTCCATCAGCGCCTAAATAGTTAAATTGCGTTGTCGAAATGTAATCTATTAGACCTGTAGAAGCATCTATATTGAACGGACCTATAGTCAATAAATAATAATCACCAACAGCGGATCCCTGATGCCGAAAATTCATTGTTACGGGTTCTCCCGGGGCATAAAACATTTTATCCGTAGACAGCTCAATCAGATTATCGGTGGGGGTGGGCATCACAAACTCCGAAAATACAAGGCGCGTATTCTTATAATCACCGAGGACCATTAACAAAAATTTGTTTTTATATATCTTGGTACGGCATTCCCCCTCGGCAGAATACGGCTCGATAGCCTGTCTGACAGCCCAGTTTTTTCCATCTGGACTGAACTGGTACATGATATTCCCGTCCGCTCCGTCGGCATCAATCGGTTTGTCAGGCGAATCATCCCATACCCCGTGGAAACTTCCAGATGAGTCAATCAAAAGTTTCGACACCGCACCAGCCCGGGACGGGGAGGCCCCGGCAGTCTTCCCCGCAACAGTTTCAATAGTCCAGGTATTATTGCTTTGCAGGCTGCCGATTATATTGGTTGTGCCTTCCTGAACTCCCTGGGCATTGGTTGCGTACCGGTAACTTGAAACCCAGGGCGTTCCGCTGCCGTCAACGACCAAATCGGTCCAGAATTCATTTTCAGATATGTTCCCTGACCCATCGACCAGAGAGGCCGTCCAGTTTGTCAGATCACTGGAGGAGGCATACCACAGGTTATGTCCCGACCCCGGCGGAAAATATACCGAGGCAGCACAGGATGAAGCAGGTGGATTGCAAGTCGGATAGGTGCTGCTCAGAGAAGGAGCATTATGGTCTCCATAAAGAACTTGATAACGGTTATGCACCGTGTCATAAGCAAATCCTGCCAGGCGGTAATATACAGCGGACGGCAGGTTCAAAACAGTCGAGGTCCATTGGTTGGTGCTGCCGGGCGCCAGCGTCTGTATTCTCAATGCCTGCGGATAGGGTGGGGTGCGAAGGGTCCCGTCAGGATTCAAAAAAATCTGGTACTCACGGGCGAAAACAGGATTCCCGTTGGCATCAAGCTGCATTTTGGTATTAAAAGCCCCGGAAGACACATTTATCTGGGGGCCGGGCACTCCATTCTTTATCGTCTGATATATAAGGCCGGAACTGGCTGTAAAACCGATCGGGTCAACAAACGACCTTCCCACAATATAACAGACATGCACTGTATCCGTTTTACTATCATAAATCAAAAAAGTCGAGATGGAACTGAGCAAACCGTTTTGTTCCAATATGACCCTGTTAGCTTCGGCGGGCCACGCGCCACCCACCTGCTTGCTGGTATAAATAATTTGGGTACGGTTTTCGCCCGGCACCGGCAAGGAGTATACTGCATGAACGGTCCCGTCGGGAGTTACATCAAAATCATAGGAGTAAATTCTCCTCGAAAAGGGTTGCTCGGAATTCTCCAAGGTAACTTCGGAAGTCTGGACGAGTTGAGCAGAGACAGTTGCACATATAACAAAAGAGGCCAGCAAAGCCGCAAATAAAATTCTAACCTGGAACTTTTTCATCTATCCTCCAATTTTTGAGACCAGGACCTAAAGATTTTCTGCGATCACCGTGTTAATGTCAATAGAGTTTTTGCATGACCTCGTTCCTACATTGGTCATTTCATTAGAGTTGTTATGGAAAAAGATCATTGTTCATATTATCATAATGGTCTGTATTTTTTAAATATTACAAATTGCTTCATGAAAAAATCTATTCGAAAGTGAATCGTTGCATCACGAGGGAATCTATTGGAAACAACTTCATTTTTTATCATGTGACAATCAGTGGCTGGTAACCTGCACCCCAAAAAGTCTTTGACTTTGTTGGGGACCCCGTGTGCCGTACCCACATATATAACTGGAACGCAGATGATTTCCCGATATACACAGCAGGTCTGGCACAGCTGGCTACTCGCTTGCAAAGAAAAATGACCCGGCCTATGCAAGACCATTTCGAATAGATTTTCGATGATGCAACAAATACCTACTTGGAATAGATTCCTACGTGATGCAACGCGGATTACTTTTTTAAAGAAAAAAATAATCTCGGATAGCTGTTTGTGCGGGGATGCATTAGTGCTGATTCAGCGGGACGTTTGCATTGATAAGTTCCCATTTTTACTGGTATTATACCGTATGAATAAGCAATTTCTTATCAGTAGTCTCCTTGAAAAGCCTTGAAGCTTAACGAACATTATCATGCATATGGAGCGTTACAGGGATGTCTGGTTTTGATTTGGTGAGTTACTGATGGACCTCGGAGTATTGTAAATTTGAGCGTGCCAATTAGGGGAAATGGTGTCCAACTGGACGAAAACCCTCCAACCTGGCATATCCATTCTAATGTAAGGGTCCCGAATCCTATGCATGTCTGGATTGAACCTACCAGCCGCTGCAATTCGCGTTGTATTCATTGCGGGCACTATTACTCAGTCTTCGGTCAGGACATGACTGGAGAGGTCTACGAAAAGGTGAAAACGGTCCTTACGTCCGGGATACAAAGGGTCAGCCTAATCGGATATGGCGAGCCGTTTATCAGCCATCTGTTCTGGCAAATTTTTAAAGACTGTTCAGAGCGTGATATCGAAATATTTATTACAAGCAACGGGCTGGCTCTTACTGATGAGGCTTGGGTTTCTAAACTGGTCCGTCACAGGGTCGTGCTTAGTCTCTCGGTTGACGGCATACGCCCGGAAACATATGAGTTTGTGCGTCCTTTCATAAAATGGACAAGAATTAAGGCGGTGCTGGAAACGATTAAACGCTGCTCCGATGAGGCCGGCCCAGAGAAGAGATTCCGTTTGGCTTTTAACTTCGTGGCGATGAAGAAGAATATAGAGGATCTGCCAGACTTAGTACGTCTTGCACAAAGTTATGGCGCTACTGAAATCATGGTCTTGCCGTTAGGGGCCTATGATATTCATCCTTTGATCAAGGACCAGAGCCTGCGAGATATCCCTGAAATCGAGCAGCGCTTTTTCTCGGAAGCCCGGCAGATAGCCGAAACAGCCGGTATAAGACTCATTTTGCCGTCAGCATTTTCACCAGAGAAGCACGACGTGATCAAACAAGTACGAGAGATTGGGTTGAAGAGACTAAGGCATATGACAATACGCGCATTCAATCTTCTACGTGCTGGAGACATGGCCAGGATAGTATGGGCTGTTCGTCGCAGATTGAAACGGCAGCCAACCGATGATCTTCCCTTTCCCTTTCAGTATTGCAAATTCCCATGGGATGATTCATACATAGCGGCAGATGGTACAGTGTCGCCGTGTTGCATTCTCGGACTGACACTCGGTAACGTTCTACAGAAAAATTGGGACGAGATATGGAACGGCAGACCATATCAGAATTTACGCCGTACCATCCATGGTTGGAATCCCACGGCGCTATGCCGTACGTGTCCCCTGCCGAGCGGTATCAACGGAGGCGATGGCGGGCGATACCGAAGATATTTTGAACTATATAATACAAAACCGGTTCCGATAGGGAGCAAAGGAGTACAGTTTAGCCCTGAATGCTTCTCAGACGGTAGCGAACCTGGGTCGCGCCGGTATTTTATACCCGCACAAGCATCATTGTCTCTGCCCAGGCTTCAGGGCGCCGCCTTTTTGCGATTACGCATAGAGCCATTAGCGCCTGCTGGAGAGATCAACCCCGGCATTTGCAGGATAAACAGCGGCGACCCGGAGTTTTTCGACAATTCCTGCGAAACAGTGACTTTCCCTCTCCGGCGAGTTCGAGGCAACCGCCTCAATGTGGACCTGGCGATGGAAAACTCATATAAGACTGCGGATGGACGTGTTGCTTCATTGGTGCTGTGCGAGGTTGAGTACCTGTACAATACAAGTTGTGTCAAGGGGGCTAAGCAGAGCAAAGGCAGGAGTTGAGGATTATCCCATTCCATGGCCAAGAGCAAACAACCGAAACGAGATAAGGAGCGGCCCTTAGCCTCCACGGCCGCTGCAATTAAACCCGACATATGGAGCCGCTTTCGCTTTGGGGTGCCCCTCACCTTGCCTGTATCGGGCTGAATGCGGCCATTCACATGCTGCCTCCGTCATTTACACAGCCATTCACCGAGCATACCGCCGGTATGCTCGGTGAGGTTCTCAATGCCCTGGGCATTGCCGTCACGACAGCTAACGCCATTGTCTCGGACAGCAGTTTTGCGTTGCAAATTATCCCGGAGTGCACGGCACTTTTTATGGTGGGCTTCTTTCTCATCCATCTTTTTCACAGAATTGACAATGTCTTGATCGTTCTCTTCAATTTCACCGGCTCCGAGGTGGTGGACTTAACACTTGTAGTTATCGGGCAATACCTGCTTCCCGTGCTGTTTTTGCTTTTCTTGATTCGCCGCCAAAAACAAGAAATACTCCTGGATCCTAAGATTCGAGGGTGACGGGTCTATAGGATTAACTTCGCATAGAGGCCGTCGCTAAGGCATATCAAGTGGTTGATCCGGTATTCGCTATAATGAGTAATTTTACTCAATGTTCTGAGTAAAATCAAAGGTCACAAACGGAGATTCAGCAGTTCCTCTGCCTTCTCAATACCTTCAAGGCAGGCGGCATCCATATTCAGGTATTTATATGAGCCAAGCCTTCCAATAAACACAACCCGCTTTTCCCTGCTGCTTTTTTTCAGATACTTTCCATACAGTACCTGGTTCTCTTCCGTTGGCATCGGATAGTAGGGCTCACCCTCCGAAGCAGGGTATTCCTTTGATATTGTCGTATTCCCGGCTTCCTGGCCGGTCAGTTTTTTGTATTCCGTGATGCGGGTGAAGTCGTAATCATTCGGATAGTTAATGACCGCATAGTCCTGGTATGATTCCATGTCAAAAGTCTTAAAGTCAAAATGGATTGATCTGTATCCAAGCCTCCCAAAACAGAAACCGTAATATCCATCTATAGGTCCCGTATAAATTACGCGGTCACCGCGCATCCCCGGAGACATATCGTCAAACCCGGTCTGCAGGAGTATATGGATGTTCCTATGCTCAAGCATTTTCCCAAACAAAGAGGAATAACCGTAACGGGGCATCCCCTGGTAGGTGTCGGAAAAATACCTGTCATCGCCCGAAAAACGCAGCGGGATGCGCTGGGTCACCGCCGCTGCGAGTTTTTCTGCAGGTATCCCCCACTGTTTTAATGTATAGTTTTTGAACAGCTTCTCGTATAAAAGTTCCCCCATGCGCATAAGTACCGCTTCTTTTGCATTGCGCGGCGTATCGATCTGCAGCCGCTGGGAATCAAGAAACTCCTCCATCTGTTCCGGAGTAAACGCCCGGTTGAAAAGGCTCGCCATCGTATTGAGGTTGACAGGAACGCTGACCAGCATACCGTCCACATACGCCTTTACGCAGTGCTGGTATAATCTCCACTCGGTAAACCGGGACAAAAAGTCCCAGACTTCCTTTATATTGGTATGGAAGATATGAGGACCGTACTTGTGGATAAGGATTCCGTGAGCATCATATTGATCGTGACAGTTGCCCCCAATATGGCCGCGTTTATCAATTATAAGCACTTTCTTCCCCGCATCGGCAAAAATCCTCGCCATTGAGCACCCCGTAATGCCTGCGCCAACTATCAAATAATCATGTCCCATAACCCGCTCCTATTATTTAAATCTAAGTATTACAAAAAAGTGTCAGTTTTTTATTATGTCATTCCTGCTTGCCCGGAATCCTTCTTAACGACTTTAATATATTGAAGAAAGATTCCGGACAAGCCGGAATGACAAGTCGGCTGATACAGGAGTTCAATAATGGTGAATTCCTGTCCCAAACTGTAAATAGGGTGCAAGCCCGATGGTTGCAATGGTTTGCAAGCATGGGAAACCTTATTTATTGCAACTGATGAGTAAACATAAACCGCACATAAAGCTTCATGCTCCTTTTAATGGTCATGGAAAGGCTTTTCCACACACTGTGCTTGTCCCTTGGTATAATCCATTTCTGATCGTTGCTCATGACAACCAGCTCCAGCGCAAGAAATGAAGCATCAAACGGCATTGCGTGTATGTCTACATATGCCCGCTTATATTTTCTGTATCCCATAAGTCCCGCAAGTACCAGGACGCCTCTTTGAAGTTTATTAAAAGCAGTCACTTTTTGCGGATTCTCCGCCCTCCAGAACCAGCGTGCGTCGCTAAGGTAATGCGGAAGCATAACGTCCTTTATAGAATCAGCATATCCTCCCTCAAAAGGGAATTTTCTAAGGTCGAACCATTCGCTCTGACAGACAAACACTTTATCTGCCGGATGTGTTTTCTTGAGAGTTTCCACATCCACAGACGCAGGAAAATTAAATATCTTTTTCCCCTTCTTCCCGGCAAGGAAATCGTCCGCCGCATCGAGAATGATTTCCGCAACATGAGTCAACCCTCTGAGTTCCATGACAACCGCCTGCAGGCATTTTCTTCTCGCAAACCTGGAGACGTTATGAGGGCACGAGTGCGCCTTGAGAACATAAAGCATATTTCGTGCGTCATAATAATGCTGCCATGTTACGGGCTTTTCAGCAGCAGACAGGTGCCATATTACCGATTCGGCAACGCCAACGATCTTGTGCCCGCCTTGCTTAATACGCAGACACCAGTCCACATCATCAAAATGAATGAAAAAGTCCTCCCAAAGACCCGCAACCTTTGCCACGTCAGCCCTCACCAGCATGGAGGCGGCAGCGACATAATCGACATAATAAAGTCCTTTTTCATTATTGCATCTCCGTGTCAGGTGCCTGTTTAAAACCAGCCGGCCCCCATAAAAATCAACATACGCCCCGATCTCGTTAGTCACTGCCGGATTGTCCAGCTGGCACATCTGGGAACCTGCTACGGCTATGTCTCCATGTTCTTCCAGCACACGCACCAGCTCTGAAAGAGCGTCCCTTGACACTACAACGTCGTTGTCCAAAAGCCAGTAATATTTATACTTCTCCTGCGTAAAGGCATAGCTCAACCCAGTATTAAATCCTCCGGAGCCGCCTGTGTTCTCCGGATTTTTGATTATCTGAACAGAAGGGAACTGCTCCTCTATGTATTCAGCTGTGCCATCCGAACTGGCGTTGTCCACTACGACGATATCATAAGTCCCGTAATCGATATCAGCAAGGGACTTCAGGAGGTCAGCAACATAATCCTTTTTATTAAACGTGACAATAAGGATAAGCACTGGGGCTTCCTTCATTCGTCCTCCTCATATCTTGATTCCGAAATCCTCGTTAATATCCGTTAAATTGGGATTATAATAAATGTCCTGCATGCCTTCTTTCATCCACTGCATCGAAAAATCGCGCAGCGCCTCCTCAGAGCCGGCAGCTTCCTCACTGACGCGAAGGCACATATAAGGGACGCAAACAATCCTTCTCCCTGTGCCTATGATATTTTTGAAAAAGCCCAGAGCAGATGAATAGTATGTATTGCTCCCGCTCAGAAAACCTCTTTCTCTCAATGTCCTGGCTGAACAAGCCCAGAAAGAGGGGGAAACAAGGGAAACATTTCTCGGCACTGCCGCAACAGCGCCATAGCCGGCTTCATTAAATCCGGCTCCCCGATAACATTTCAAGACCTTGCCGGAGGATGCAACTGCCATTCCAACATTATCGATCACATTGTCGCCATTAACAAATTTTGCCCCCGATGCTTCGACCCCGTCAATGTTAAGATAGCCAAGCATATCCACTAACCCCTCCGAAACAATTTCCTTTACCGAAGAGTCACAGAAAACAACATAACCATCATGGTGTATATTTCTTAACTGCGCATTAACACTTCCGCTGCTATAGTCAGCATCCCTGAATTCATGACCGGCAAAACGACCGGCACATTCTTTGAGTATTACTTTCAGTCTTTGGTCCTCCTCCGGACTGTTGCTTAAAAGTATGAACGTCACTCTTGTGTCCAATAACGATGGCCCATCCCAAATTATACGATAATGGCCCCTCCATAAATCCGGGATCTCAATAACGTCTTTTACCGGCAAATTTCTACGCCGAACAGCATCAAGCACGGCCTTCACGCCCGACAGGAAAACGTATGACTTGGCTGAGTGGTCCGCGGCAATACTTTTGGGGGACTGCCTCCAGCTATACAGGACCATCGGGTGATGATAAACATTGGAGGTCCTCTCCGTAACACGTAATGCAAGGTCATAATCCTGCGACCCTTCAAAGTCCTTTCTAACTCCACCAGATTCCAAAACCAACTGTTTGCTGAAAACTTCAAAATGGACTGTATAATTGAACGATAAAAGATACTCCGGAGACCAGTCCGGCTTAAAAAAATGCATATACCTCCTGCCTTGAGGAGATATCATGTCACGGTCAGAATAAAAATAATCAATTTTTCTGCTTTGCAGCGCAAAGATGAAGGAATAAAGAGCGTCAGGCGAGATTACATCATCCTGGTCCAAAAAAGCTACATAGTCACCGGCAGCCCTTTCAAGGGCATACTGCACGGTCTCAGCTATACCGCCGTGGCTGTCACGGAGATGGACCTTTACCCGCCTGTCCCTATGGCCCTTCAACAAACTCAAATACTCCCTGTTGCCCGAAAAGTCATCCACAAGACACAACTCCCAGCAGGGATACGCCTGCCACTGTACTGACTCGATTGCCTGTTTAATCTCAAACGGGACAGGATTAAAAACAGGCATGATAATGGAAACTTTCGGCTTTATCTTCATCTGCCTGACCTGCTGGTGCAAAGCCTTTAATCCGCTCACCGTAAACAGGCGGTTCCGGGTAAGCCATAATTCATACTCATTCCATTCTGATTGCACCTGCCGGGCAAGGCACGATTGATTATCTTCATAATAAAAAGGCGGGTATCGGAGAAGTCTTGTTAACAACTTGCTTTTTTTAAAAAAAGTCAACATTAGAATAGCCGTTTATTCCTCATTTCAGACTTAATTTTAACACGTTTGCAATTATAACGAGATATCAAACTTTGGAAAGGGACCACCCTCGACCCAAGTCGCTGCCATTACAAAATGGGAGATTTCAAGCAACAAAAAGTTATTGACAGGAAGGAGGCAGTTGCTTACGATAATAGTTGAGCCGCTCCTTCTTCGAACAAACTCGGGGCAAACTATAATAAAGGCAAGGACGAAATGAAACAATTTATCAAAAAAATAGCTTTGAAAATACCACCGATCAAAAAGTTAAAGACCGAAAGAGATGCTCTCAGGGATGAAAGAGATACTCTATTAGGAGAATATAAATTTGTTCCCCCGGGACATTTTTACTCTGCCATTCCTTCACTGGAAGAGATAAGAAGAAGGGAAAAGCAGATTTGGGATGTTGTCCCGGATAAACTTCCTGGAATTGATCTCAATACCGAAAAACAGCTGATTTGCTTCAATGAATTTGCAGCCTATTATGAAGAAATGCCTTTTCCCGACAAGAAGAATAGTTTGCGGTATTACTTTGAGAATCCGTCTTATTCATATTCTGACGCAATATGTCTTTACTCCATGATTAGAAAAACAAAACCCTTAAGGATAATTGAAGTCGGGTCAGGCTATTCATCCTGTGTAATGATGGACACGAATGAATTATTTTTTTCTGACAAAATCCATATCACCTTCATCGAACCGTACGTTGATTTATTGTTGTCATTAATGAAAAAAGATGACCGTTCGAGAAATACCGTTATCCCAAGTATTGTGCAGGATGTAGAACTTGATATTTTTGGTAAATTAGAAGAGAACGATATATTGTTTATCGATTCAACTCATGTATCAAAAATTGGAAGTGATGTTAACCATATATTATTTAATATCTTGCCTAAATTAAACAAAGGTGTTTTAATTCATTTTCATGATGTGTTTTATCCCTTTGAATATCCAAAAGAATGGATTTACGGAGGAAAGGCATGGAATGAGGCTTATGTCCTTAGAGCATTTCTTCAATATAATACTTCTTTTGAAATTGTATTTTATAATACCTATCTGGAACTTTTTTATGCAGACAAATTTAAACGCTATATGCCCTTATGCTTAAAGAATCCGGGAGGAAGCATATGGCTGAGGAAAAAGGGCGATTGATGCCGCAAGAGCAGAACTCATTGATATTTTTATTAATTTTTCTGCAATCCATGGATGACGCCCCCGGCTTTTGTCACGATATGCACCCACAGCGGACTTCTTCGGGTAACCGTCCCAGCAGACTTCAAATTCACCAGAAATTCGTCTGCATTGGAGAATGGACGTATTCTTAAGTATGACCTGCCATACTCGTAACCAAGGTGCGCATCGCTGCCGACGGCCACGGCCTTCTTAGAGATCGCCGCAAAGCGATATGCCCTTTCATTGTCCTCTTTTACAATGTTGCGCGAATTAAAGACCTCTATGATATCTACATGATCTATAATTCGCTGCAAAGCAGCGAAGTCTATTCTCGACTTCCGGAAGCGACAAAAGGGATGGGGAATGTATACCAAACCATTCTGTCGCTTTATTTCATTGACGGTTTCCCCGACCGTTAACCCCGGGGGTATGTGCTTGTGAAGGAACAATCCAATCACTTCTCCCTCAGACGTCTTCACCTCTTCCCCGACTATCACATGAAGATCATCTTTCGCTGCTTCTTTCACTCTGAGTGCGCCTTCTATGGTATTATGGTCGGTGACAGCGATGCACTGGAGACCTTTGTGCCTGCATATATCGACAATCTTATCAACGGGCACGACTCCGTCGGAAGAATATTCCGTATGCACATGACAATCTACTTGCCACATTGCCACATTGTCTTCCTCTGCGTGGACGACCGAACTCATCTATTGCCCAATATTGTCATCAGACACATCTTATATCCTGCAATTCAGACAGTACAGGGTTGTTTTTCTGCAGTCGAGCGCCTGGGTTATCGGCAGTGGGCGAGCACCCTGCGCCCCAAAAAGTCTTTGACTTTGTCGGGACCCCGCGCGCCGAGCCCACATATTCAACCGGAACACGGATGATTTCCCGTAAAGACAACAGTACTGGCACAGCGGGCTATTCGCTCGCAAAGCCAAAAGTAGGCACTCAAGCGAAAAATTACCCTGTACTGTCTGAATTGCATATCTTATATCATCTGCCTCAGAGACTCAATTTCCTGAATATTTTTTCCGGTATATGCCGGATGATAAGCATGATGAACTTCCAGTACCATTTGGTGTAGATCACGTCTCTGTCCTTCAGCCAGGCGCGGAAGATATCATCCGCCGCCTCTTCCGGAGTCGCCGTGAGAGCGCGCGGCAGATCCATACCTTCCGTCATCTTCGTGCTGACAAACCCTGGCTTTACAGTAATGACGCGCACTCCAGACGGATGGAGGCGGTTCCTTAGGCCCGAAAGAAAGGCAGTCAGGCCGGCCTTAGCGCTCCCGTAATAATAATTGCTCTTTTTCCCCCTGTCCCCGGCAGCCGAGCTTATCCCGATAATAAAACCCTCGCTCCTCTTTTCGAAATCGTTTGCCACTATGCTCAAAATCGACACGCACCCTGTAAAATTGGTGTCGAGGATCCTCCTCGCCTCGGCAGGGTCCCTTTCCGCCTTTTCCTGGTCTCCCAAATACCCCACCGCGCATACCACCCCTATCGGTTTTTCGCCGAGGCCGTTGTAAAAAGCGCCGTGCCCCGTTGTCGCCAGAACATCGAACTCACGAGTCTCGACCATGACACCATATCGTATCGTGAGATCCCTCTGGTCCGGATCAAGTTCTTCATGCCTCCTTGCCGCCAGGTAAAGATTGAACCCGTTTCGGGCAAACGTATGGGATACCGCCCTTGCGATGTCGGACCGCGCTCCCAAGATGAGGATATAAGCCATCTATATTCCAAGCCTCCCTGACTGTAAAGATCGGAGCCTGTTTGCAGGATCGAATCTGTACTTCACTTCTCTGAACTTCACCGCATTCTCATAGCTCTTCTTAAACATGCCCTCGGTCATCCTCGCGTCCTTAGCAAGGTAAAGCCTGCCTCCATGATCAAGGACCACCTGGTCCAGCTCTTCAAGGAATTTAAACAGGGGTGAAGTTATAGGAAAGTCCACGGCAAGAGTGTAACCTTCCATCGGAAAGGAAAGGACATTGCTGTTCCGTTTCCCGAAAAGTTTCAGCACTGCCAGGAACGGCGCTTCCCCGCTTCTCTTTATTTTTTCCAGGAGTATCTTCAAGGCCTTCCTGCTCATGTCCCTGGGGAAAACGCACTGGTACTGCATGAACCCCCTGCTGCCATATATCCTGTTCCAGTTGTGGATTGCATCTAGTGGATAGAAAAATGAGTCGTAATCGATGAGCTCGCTTCTCCGCAAGCCGGGGAGCTTGTGGTAGTAAAGAAAATTGAAGGCCCCGGCGCTCAGCCGGTTGATCACAAAGGACGGGAACATGAATGGCACGTTAAGCTTCCTCTTTCCCTCCGGACGCAGCGGGCAGGACGCTGATCTCCCGCCGAGCTCCTCTCCGCGGGCATGCTCGCCCAACATAAGGATGCTTCGTCCCGAGGTACCGCCGGCGGCGAGGCAATCGATCCATGCCACGGAATACGTATATCCCTTGTGCTCTTCAAACTGGTCCATCACTTCATCGAGGTTATTAGCCTTCAGCGTCTCCTGCCTGATATAGGCCGTTTCGATCCTCTTGAGCGAGAACGTCGCGTCCAGGATGATCCCGGCCAGGCCCATGCCTCCGCATACGGCATGGAACAAGTCTCTGTTCGTTTCAGGCGAGCAGGCGCTGACGCTTCCATCCGTTAGCGCCACCTCCATGGAAACCACATGATCTGTAAAGGTCCCCTCCCTGTGATGGTTCTTCCCATGCACGTCCGCCGAGATCGCGCCTCCCACTGTTACATACTTGGTCCCCGGGGTAACAGGCAGAAACCACCCCGTCGGGACGATCACCTCAAGGATCTCGGACAGACTCGTCCCCGACTCGCATCGGATTATTCCCCTTTCCTGATCAAAGGCGAGCAACCTGTTGGAGCGCAGGGTGTTGAGGACCCTTTCGGCAAGGGATGCGTCCCCGTAACTTCGCCCCAGCCCCCGTGAGATCAGGTCAGGGAACTCCGCGAACACGGCCTTAAGGTCTGCGGTCCCTCTGAAACTCTTTATTCTGGCCTCCACCGTCGGATAGTTTCCCCAGTTCGATATTTTCATTCCCTTTGCCCGTCCACTTCAATAAATGATCATCATGAAAGACAGTAGCCACGCAATAATCGTGATCTGGAGCAGCCTGTCCCCCAGGAGCACGCGCGTCGGTTCGCCGGATCCCTCCTCTACAAGAGTGATCTGCATATAGCGCAGAGTACCAAAAAGCACAAAGACGGAAGTGAAATAGAGCCGGTCAGTGTGGAACTTGAGGATGATCTCCGGTGAAAGCGCATACATCACGTAGGATACCACAATGACCGACGCCATTATCGTCATCCCACCGTTTACGAGCTCGAGGTTGTAGCCGTCAATACTTCTCCTTATATTCCGCCCCCGACTCGACAGGAGGACATCGTCCCTTCTCTTGGCCAAGGCGAGGAAGAGGGCCAGGAGGAAGACCATCATGATGATCCACTTCGAGAGCTCGATGCCGGTCACAACGCCTCCGGCGAAGAGCCTGAGAACAAATCCTATGGCAATGATGAAAATATCGAGGAGCGGGATATGCTTGAGGCCGAAACTGTAAGCAACGTTCAGTGCAGCGTAACCCAAGATGATCATGAGCAGGCCGGAGCCCTGTATAAAAGCCAGTCCGGTCCCCGCAACGAAGAGCACCGTCATAAGGGACAAGGCCGTTCTCTTGGTCACCGCACCTGACGCAAGAGGACGGTCCCTCTTGACAGGATGCTCTCTGTCCTCGGAGACGTCAGTGTAGTCATTCAGGACATAAAGTGAACTCGCCGTGAGCGAAAAGGCGATAAAGGTTATAATAGTGTTCCAGAGGAGATGGGCATCGGTAACCTTCCCTGCGAAAAAGAGCGGCGCGAAGATGAAGATGTTCTTCACGTACTGGTGCGGACGGAGAAGCATTATGTATGGCATCACGCCTGTCCTACTTTTTTTTACCGGCAAACCGTCCTCCTCACTTCTACTGGCTGACCTCCGGGGTCTTTAAAAAACCTCGCGCTGCGTCCAGGCAACGACACCGACAACAATAAAATATTTTGCATCGTTAATCCACCTCGCCGATTTTGACTGGAATATTGCCCTCGACACATTGCACGAGCCGGCCTTTATAACCTCTAGCCAGGCCGAGCACATATTCGCCGTTTAACGCTGTCACATCAGCATAGGTTGAAAAACCAACATCTTGCATTCCCGGTTGCTTGAAATACACTTTTACATCGTTGCGCGGCGTCCGTCTGGTCTTTATATATTTAATGACCCCTTTTCGATTTTTCAGCGTGACAAACATGTCATCCGGCGCAACCCCGTCTTTTGCCGATACAGCAAGCCAACCTTCTACAGACAACAAGCTGCTGGTTTTTACCTTTTCCGGGGGGGACACACTATTTACTGCATCTATCGAGCAATCGCATCTGGAAGACCCTGCTACCGCATAACCTTCCGGCATAGAGTCAATCATGCTGTCAAATAAATTTGCAGGCAAATTAGCTGCCATTTCACCTTGATAAGCTTTCAGTTTGAGTGTATACGCGGCGCGCCAAAGAATGGAGCCGCCATACGATGGTGTGAGCACGATACTTTCTACCATATTGTTTTTGAGATAACGCTGATTCCCTGTTGCGAGCAACACGAAGTCTTTAGTGTTTTGAGCTAAGGGAGAAAGGAAGAAACCCGTCTTCATCATGTTGGACGGTACCCGATAGTCTTTGCTCGCGCCATCCTTAAGCTTTAACGTAAGCTTCAACTCAGGATACTTGAATACTGTACCTAAAAACTTGCCCAACAGGGTCGGGTTGAGATCAATCTCTGCATAAATGGGAGCATTCGTCACCGGGAGTACTACATACTCTCTGGTCTTGTGCAGTCCCTCATTGATCGCATTAAAAGTGCTGCTGCCTTTGATAGTTTGTTTCTTACGCAGATAAGCGAGATCGTTGTCTAATTTGGTCACTGTGTAGTTATCAAATAATGCAGGCCAACTTAATCCATCCTCTATCGAAGGTAAGTGTCCGTCTATTGGCTGAACGCAAAACAACACGTTATCCGGGGCGCTATTGCCCCTTAAATGCTGTTCGTTGATCTGCGCTAATTTATTGTAAACCTGATAACTTTGGAATATTGGACGCGGGTTCCACTTATTGTTTGATGCCAGGAGGTACGACTGATCATAGGAATAAATGTCCGAGGTCCCCTTAAGTGCAGGTACGGCGTATTTTTTTCTAATCTCGTCCAGGCTATGCTCAAACCTGTTTTTAAGGTCATTACTTCCCTTCGCTCTTGAACGTAATCCGTCCCAGGCGCTAATGTAAGTGGTGCGGATGTTTTCGAAGACGCGACTCGTCGATGTATTCAGATAGTTCTTGTCGATATAGGCCCAGGCTATGATTGATATAAGCAGTGCAATAATCAGGCGCTTGTCTGTTGTATAAGCAAGTCCCATAACCAAGGCCGCAATAACGAGCGCGACCCCCGCCGTAACAGCGTGCCCGTCATGCCTTACAAAGCCTGCTTTGAAGGCAATAAAAAGAAATAGTGCGAAGCATATGTTTAGAAATATTTTTGTCGCTCTTGTTGTTCCGCTGGATTTTACCAGCGTCCAGATGATTGCAAGCGCAGCAAGTAGATATGCAGCTATTTCTTGCTTCTTGCCGCTTAATTCCATCGCTTCGGTATATCCGGCAATTATCTGCGACATACCACCAAAGTAAGCCGGCAAAGAAAGAAGTGACTGACCGGAAAGGACCCAGAAAATGGTCAAAGACACTATAGGGCTGATTAATGCAATTAAAGCCGGCATACGGCAGCGGTGATATAAAAAGTAAGCGAAAATTGCAACTGCCGTGGCGCCGCTTAGCAATAGAAAACTTCCCTTTACTAAGGGCAGCAATCCAAGCGGCGCGAAAATAAGAATTATTGCCAATACCTGCCAGGGGTTGGGTTTTGACTTCTTATGCTGATCAGCCTCTGGAACAAACTTGGAGGCGCAAACTCCCAATATCAATGGATAAGAAAAAAATAGCAGATCTCGCCCCAATTCAATTTGAAAGAATTCAAGAAACAAAATTGCAAGCAAATATGGTTTTTTATCTTTTGACAGGTACAACAAGGCAACCGCGTAGCACAATCCCAAAAATAAGCTGCCGAATATCATCAAATGGTCGGTTGCCGGGTGGTAGCTTCGCGTGTAGATTGATGCGTATGGGCCGAAATTGAATATTATTTCTTTGCCAATCTTTAAATTTTGTGCCTCCACTTGATTCATCGAAAAAAACCATGATTGATCGAGTCCGTAAAGTGGCATTCCAGGGGATAATGGGACAAAGATCGCCAGAGTCGTAATTATGGCGAAAGCAGCAATAAGCACCCTAGACCCCTCCCATACCGGCATAGATGGTGCAATACGAGAGAGTCTCCTGTTCAATGGACGGCGGGACAATGCCCTTAATATTGTCCTTCAGTCCGTTCAATATCCCCGGATTGTCTCCGATACGGCCCAGGATTTTTGCGAGAGCGTGCGGATCACCAATAGGGAAAGTAAACCCGTTGACGCCGTCTTTGATCTTTTCGGCCATGACCCCCACGTTGGACACGACCACCGGTATTTGGCTCGCCAAGGCCTCGTGCATGACCAAAGAATAGCTCTCGTAACACATGGAAGGGACCACTATCACATCAACCCGGCTTAATACCCGCCCCACATCTTCCTCGGCATATACGCCGCAAAACTCGATGCGTTTATCTGTCTTCGCGGTCTCATGCAGCGCATCGACGTATGAGGAGTCCGGACCTGTGCCGTATAGCTTGAGACAGATACGGGAAGACGGGACCTTGGTAAAAGCGCGCAGGAGCACATGAACGCCCTTGTGATGATTTAGAGAGCCTGCATAGCAGAAAATCACCGGGTCGTCTTTGCGGTATATTTTGGCACGTTTCTTAAGAAAGCGCCAGCTTATCCCGTGATTGATCACCCTGATATCCATCGGACCGAGGGCATTGATAAACATGCCCCTCACAAACCGTGAAGGGGTCACAATTCCCCGCGCCCCTGCAAGCAGGGAAGGCACCCTGTCAAGCCTCTGTGCTACGCTCTCGTGGGGCATATCTGAACAGAAGTGGAGGCAGTTGTTCCCCTGGACAGGACCTTTGCAAAGATCGCCCCGCGAGTTGATGAGGTTGACCCTGGGGCAGATAAGCCAGAAATCAGTTAGTGTCATAAGATAGGGGATGTTCATCCTGCCGGCAGCAGCAATAAACTCGCATACCCGCATGGGATGGCCTGCATGGACCACATCCGGCCTTTCAGCGCTGAGAATCTCGACGGCAACGCGGGACAATTCCCTGTCCTCGATGAGGAGGTCCCTGTTATTTGGCATGTTCTTGTGACGCAGGGCAGTAACAGGGATGCCTTTGTAGGAGAATTCCCTGAGCAGAATATTTCCGCTCTCCTTGTCGTAGAAGGAGTCTTTGTAAAAGCTGTATGTGACAACCCGCACAGAGTGACCTGCCTTTTGCATCATGGAAGATATGTTGCATACCACCTTCTCTGTGCCGGTATAGTGTTCGGGGAAAAACTGATGGACCAGGTAAAGCACCTTCATCTAAATACCTTCCTTAAGCTCATCGTGCAGCTCCCTGACAAGCAAACCGCCTTTGAGATGGCAGAAGGCGAGATGTGCGCCGCACTGCAAAGCGTATCCCTTTACCAGGCACGCTTTAAGTTCTTCCATCATCTTGCTGTCGATGTAAGGGTATGCGGACACCATGTAATCTTTCACGATAAGCAGGAAATTCGCCACCGCACAGACAAGGATACCGTCATAGACACCCGTCTTCATGTTTTCACCATGCAAAACCGAGATCCTTTCCAAAAAAGCTGCCAGCTGTTTGTCAGGACACCCGGCAAGGGTTTGACCCAGGGAGCTTTGGTCAACGTTGTCCCAGGAGCGCAATTTTTTGTCGAGCAGGGAAAAAACAGCTTCCGTTTTCATGGAGGCACCGTCCACCGTCAGGTCACCGTTAATGAGAGATGACACCGCCTGATATGTGACTAGCATGTCTTTAAAGAGCGTCTGCTCCTGCATGTCGGGGATAACGAAATCATTAAAGAGTCCCGAAAGGAAGATGTTATCAACATAGCCCCGCTTGAGGAAATAATAAGCGGAGCGGTCATGGGAGTGGATCATGCGCAAGGAACTAAGCAGAGCCAGTTTATGCCCGTCCTTGATGAGCCTAAGGCCCAAGTCCAGGTCCTCAGCATAGTCGTTCCGGTATCGGTATTTCATAAAAATCTTTTTTGCTATAAGGCACGCAATGTCCGACAATTGCCCGTTCTGTCTGAGAGAAATATGGTCTTCCTGTTCAGGCATCGAGAGTATCCTGTCTCCCTGGCCCACTCCGAGAAAACGGTAATGGTTCCAGGCCAGCACATTGTAAAAAAGGTCGCTATCCTCTCGGGGGAATTCGGCGCACGAGACAGCCACAACTTCATTGCCCTTCAACACGCCGAAAAGGTTGTGAAAAAAGCGCGGCGACGGCGGCAAGGCATCCTGCACTGTGAAGAACAGATACCTGCCGGCGGCGTTCTCAGCGCCTAAATTCCTGGCGTAGGAATGAGAGAACTTTTCCGGGGCGATCTCGACCACCTTTGCACCCCACGCACGGGCGATTTCCACTGTGGCGTCTGAGCTTCCGGAATCCACCACAACAATCTCCACTCTCTTCAATCCTTCTTGCTGTCTCAGTACAGCCATAAGGTGTTCGAATTCTTCACCGGCATTTTTTGTCGGGATTATCACCGAAACCGTAACATCCTTAAAAGGAGTAATCACATCACCGGACTGTTTCGGCAGATGAAGGGCAGGAGTCTTAGGCCTGAAGGAATGGTCGTCAGTACCTGCCCTCAACTTTTCCCTCACCGTCTTCGGAAGATTCCAGGCAAATCTTACGACCTTCCTCCGGGTGCTGTTCCCGGGGAGCAGGCGGTCCCGTATCCGGTAATAGACGCGGAGGAGCTTCCATCCATGGGAAGTGTACATTGCGTGAAGCGTCTCATCCCTATGCCGCAGCGCCTCTTCCAGGTCCCCGATACGGGCGTCCCTATGCCGCAGATCCCCTTCGAGATTGCTTATCCGGGTGTCCGCATTCCGCAGCGCTTCTTCCAACTTCCTGCTGTTCATTCCCAGGTCCCCGATATGGGAGTCCCTATGCCGCAGCACGTCTTCCAGGTTTGTAATGTGGCCGTCTTTATTGCGCTTCTCTTCTTCCAGGTTTGAGATGTGGACGTCTTTATTGCGCATCACTTCTTCCAGGGTTGCGATGTGGACGTCTTTATTAAGCATCATTTCTTCCAAATTCCCAATATTATAATCTCTGCCTCTGACGGCGGCCTCCAAACCATTCACGTATGTATTGCGCCGGAGGAGGCCCGCTCCCGAGATATCGACAAGAATCGAAGACTGCCAGGAGTTTGTATCCAGGGGCGCCTCGGACATGATCGCGATAATCGAACGGGCTTTCTTTCTCCCTCCCGGCGGGTCGAAGAGAAAACCATCTTCTCTTTTATCCACAGTGTATTCCTTTACCAGGGAAGAATCGCCCGTAAGGGGGAATATGTCGGAAACCAACGAAACTTGCTGGCCCCTGAACAGGCTGCTCTTAAAACTCTGTTTGAGGACCTCCACAAACGCGGAAGAAGAAAATTTCTTTTTGGACACACCCTGTTTGTAAAGAAGCGGCACATATTCTCTTACATTGTCGAATGAAACCAGTAAGCAGCCGCCTTCCTTGAGCAAGCCTTTCATCTCCCTGACCCACAACGCAGGATCTTCAACAGATTCGTGGGCATCAAAGCAAATAACCACATCGAACTTCTCATTTACCCTCTGGAGAGGTCCGGATATAGCTATGTCCCACCCGGCTTTCTCGGCAATTGAACTGAAAATCGCCTCATTCGGGGCAAGACAGAGTACCTTCTTGTCTTCGGTGAAGTCTCTCGAAAATCTGCAGAGGTGAAGTAGTCCGGACTCGCGGTCAACATTGCGGGCCGCTTCCATTTCCACCTCTTTCGCCAGGCCCTCTTCCATTCTTTCCCTCTCCTCCAGGAGAGGAGGGCTTTGCGCTAAAGATGAATACCTTGCATATATTTTGCGCAGGGTCTCGAGGAACTCCTTGCGCTTGGTGATCGTATTCGTCAGGTCATCGCGGACTCGCACCTCAGCTGTGACTTCCTTAATGTGGACAAAGTCGTGAAACCGGGAAACGCGTATCCAGAAGTCCCAATCTTCGTGGGTGTGCATGGTTTCATCGAACCAGCCTGCATTCACGAATACATCCCGCGCATGTACGACGTTGAGGAGCGGTATATAATTGCTCACCAGCAACCTGTCGCGGTCAAAATCAGAACGGTACAAAACTCTTTTCTCAGTGGTGATATACCTATCGCTTATCCACGTCTGGAAAGCATAGTTGGCATCTGTGTAGACAACGCTTGCCCCCTGGTTGACCAGAAACGAAACCGTTATCTCCAGGTGTCCCGGATAATAAATGTCGTCGTCATCGAGATAGGCGATATAGACGCCCCTGGCAGCCCTGGCGCCTGTGTTCCGGGCAGCAGCCGGTCCTTTGTGTCCTTCGTGCTGCAGGTAAATAATTTCCGCTTCGTTGCCGAAGGTTTTTATAATACCGGAAACATCCATTCCCCCATCGTTTACGACAACAATCTCAAAGCTGCGATAGGTCTGATCTATAACGCTGGCTATCGCTTCCCGGAGCATGGCAGGTCTGTTATACGTGGGGATGATAACAGTCACCGCAGGAGGATGTCCCTTCTTATGGGTCATCTCCACTATGTTCCTAAAATATTCAAACGTTTCTTTCTTTTTCCGATTGGTCTCCTGTTCTCCATGTAAACGATACAGGACCAGCGGCTCCCTGATCCGCCTGAAAGCAAATCCCTTTTCAATTGCAGCAAGGTACATTTGGTAATCTTCTGAAACCGGCAGCCCTTCATCATAGGGGCACTGCATAGCCACCTCCCTGCGGTAGGCGACAGTGGGATGCGCCAGAAAATTGTATGCCCGCAATTTTTCGAAGGAAAAATCCGGAGACTCCACGTATTCCTTGCGGCCATCCACATGGAGGTAATAAAGGGACGAATACACCAGGCCAGCCCCGCTCCCTTCCATCTCTTTGCCGATCACTTCAAGCCTGCCGGGAAGATTTATATCATCAGAGTCTGCCACGACTATAATTTCACCCCGGCTTAGAAGATTACCGATATTTCTCGAAAAGCTTATACCGTTATGTCCAAAGTTATAATATCTTATCCGGAGGTCATGATATGACGAGACAAGTTCCTCCGTGGCATCGGTGCTCCCGTCGTCAATAAGCACCAATTCCCAGTCCTTAAAAGTCTGAGCAAGGATTGAATCGATAGCGTCACCTAAAAAGTGGGCCCGGTTATACGCGGGCATTACAATCGACATGGCGGGTTTGTCCGCATTTTTAAGGTCGCCTATAATTTCTTCCACAAGCGCCTCGTTGACCTTTTCCCTCCGGGAGAGATAATCCAAAGCAAAGATCTTTTCCCTTACCAATTGCGGGATTTTTGTTACTTCTCCGTATGGGACCACTGATTCATCCAGGGACAAATCAGCGAAAATCCGTCCCACCTTGGCATCGTAATCAACTGCAAGGACTTTTTTGTTCGCGTTCAATGTTGAAATCAAGGCATGAAGCCGCATGCCGATAAGGAGGTCGATCTCCTGCAATGCGGCATCAAAAGAGACGTGGGGAGGCTTGGACCGCATTTTTTCAATTACCCTATCATGAAAAGCGCTATCGCTTTCAGTATCAGTATCATTGGCCGTATACGGAACAGAGAGGATATCATAGTCCTTTGCAAGATCATCCAACACAGCAGCCAGCTGTTCCTCTATTGCCCCGGGCTCATTCACCCATCTCCGGAAGGAAAACCCTATCTTTCTCCGCTTCCGTTCGAAAATAGGGTCCGATGCCAGCACAGCCCTGAAACCTCTGGCCTCCACCACCCTCTTCGAAGCAGAGTCACGCACAGTAATGAGATCAGCCCGCCCCAGATGTTCGTCCAGAAGAGGTTGCCCCTCCTCGACAGTGAGGGAGTAAAAGAAAACAAATTTTCCTCTTTCCTTTGCATATTTTACATGTTCGTACCCGCCGATTCCCCTCGGAGTAATATGACTTCCCGGGCCGACAAGCAGTATATCGCACCAGTCGAGGAGGGCAGTATCGAAAACCGCCATCGAGGCCACGCGGACCTGGCCGTAACGGGATAGTGAGTCGGACAGGGATGAAGCAAACAGATCGTCGCCGGTGTTTCCCTCGAAATAAAAACCGCAGATAAGTATATGAACAGTATCCTTGATTTTTCTCTTCAACATAGCCCCAATATTTCAGTCATCCTTTTTTTCCATAGCGACAGGGAAAATGACTGTTCAACTATCTGCCGTCCGAGCTTCCCTAAAACTTCTGATAACGCCGGATTTCCCTTCAGGATTTCGATCTTTCCCACACAGGATGTGAGGAAAGCGCCACTGTACGCAACCATGTCCGGCAAAGCCATTAACCTGAACGGCTGCTGAGAATAAATGCTCTTTGCGATGCCCACCTTAGTGGTAATGACAGGAAGTTCACACGCCATGGCTTCGGCAATAGCAAATCCAAAGCCTTCGTAAAGAGACGGGAAAAGGAGGAAGTCTGCCCCCGAATATATCTCGCTCATCGACTTTTGGTCCACCTCTTGAAGAATAATAATCTCTTCCCTCTCCGGAAGGGAAGGTTTTCGGCCTCCTGTAGCAAGGGCGAGCACCCAGACAACTCCTGAGTAAGAGCCAATGAGCGTTTCAAGGACATCAGAGCCCTTAGCATTCTCCCATCTTCCGGCGTATATCCCCACAAACGCGTCAGCAGGAATACCCCATTTCTCCCTCGACCGTGCTTTGTCCCGTTTCTGAAAAATATTTGTATCTATCCCATGCGGCACCGTCTCTACTTCTTTAAAGCCATAAAACTCCTGAAGTTCCTTGCACACTGAGCCGCTCACGGCTATGTTTTTCCGGAGGAAACCGCTTTCCCCCTCACCGATCTCTCCATAAAGCCTTTTGAGCCTGTAGTAATAAGAGGCTGAGATATTACTCTTGAGCGCTTCAGCTAAGCCTGAATGGGTAGCGTGGTATACGTTAAAAGTCTTTTTGCCAGGAGGGAAATAACCGAGTCCATAAAATGAATTGCTGATTATGAACTCGTACTCGGTTTCCTTTTCCATTACCTTCTTCCCGGTCAGGTAGAGCTTGCCAAGACCGCTGTCATGGAAACCGTGGGTACCCTCAACAAGATCTGTATGATATATATCGGCAAATATATTACGGCTTTCGAGCAGATCAATAACATTCCTGATATATGTTTCAATGCCGCCCTTGTATAAAAAGGGATCAACCTGACAAATTATAGCAGCCTTGCCCACTCGCTATCCGCCGTTCTCGACATATTCGGCTCTCTCCTTATATTGGACCAAGGCACGCTTGAGTTCTTCCAGATGAAGAATCCGCACCCTTAGTTCGTCCTCCAGGTTCGCTATTCTCTCTTCCTTTTCACTCAGAACGTCATTGCAGTGGGACAGCTGTTTCGCCTTCTCCTGAATCTCATGTTCCAACATGCTCATCAGAAGGTCCTTCCCCCGAATTATAGTTTCAAGACTGCCGATACGGGCGTCCTTCTGCCTCAATGCCGCCTCAATTCTGTCTGCTAACAACTGGTCCGGAACACTTGAAATAATATCATCTTCCATAGATATCCTCCAGAAACATATGGGAGTCACGTCTTTAAGCAGTAGAAAATATTATACCTCTTTTATGCCTTGAAAAAGTCGTAGCCTGTGTTGTCCTAGACAAGCTGGAATGACCATCAGAAGAAAAGAAATTTCAGCCTCACTACGCCAAGCGCCTTTAATTGCCATACGCTGCAACTATGCCCTCATCTCTAAGTTTTTGAACATATTTAAAACAATCATCCGTTGGACCCACATCGCTGAACCATGGGGTTTTTGTATGGGTGAAGGTTTCACCATAGAAAGCCCTGACGATAAAAGTAGCCATTTGCGCCCTTGTTACAACCTCATCCGGGTTGTATGTTCCTGTGGCTGTAGTTATGCCGTCATCCTTGAGTTTCTGGATATACTTGAAAAACTGATCGGTTGAAAGCACATCGCTGAAGTATGGCGTTGTCCTGTAACTGAAATTCTCGGGGTCCTTTTTTGCTTTATATTGTAAAGCCCTTACCAGAAAGGCCGCCATCTGTTCCCTCGTAACATTGTCATGAGGATAGTACATGCCGCTTATACCGGTGATCCCAAGGTCTTTCATCTTCTGGATATGCCTGAAAAAAGTTTCCGTCGGAGGCACATCGGTGAAGTATGGCGTTGTTGTACAGGTAAAGTTTTCACCGCACAACGCCCTTATTACGAAAGCAGACAACTGCTCCCTCGTTACTCTGCCGGATGGATAATAGCCCAGTTTCCCGCTGCTGTATCCTGCAATGACCTCCTGGGGAGCGCCAGCCATCCTGGTTTCATGGTCCTCAATCCACAAAATCCTGTCGCATATCTTCTCTACGTGTGTCATTGAATGTGATACGAAGACAATGGTGACCCCCTTTTTCCTGAATTCCATCATTTTGTTGATACACTTTTTCTGGAACTCGATATCTCCCACTGCCAGCACTTCATCGATCAGAAGGATCTCGGGATCAAGATTCGCTATAACAGAAAACCCGAGTTTGGCGACCATACCGGAAGAGTAAGTCCTTACAGGCTGGTCGATGAAATCACCAAGTTCGGAAAAATCGATGATCTGATCGATTTTACTTGAGACTGTCTTCCTCGATAGACCGCTGAGCACACCGTTAAGCACGATATTCTCACGACCGGAAAGCTCCGGTTGGAACCCGGCGCCGAGCTCAAGAAGGGGAGAAATTCTTCCACTGACTGTCACCGTGCCCTTGGACGGCCTTAAAACACCTGCGATAAGTCCAAGCGTTGTACTCTTACCTGATCCATTTTTGCCTATTATTCCAAAGCTCTCGCCCTTATTTACGTGGAATGATATGTCTCGCAAGGCCTCAAACCTTGAGTTCTTCAGTGAGTCCATAGCCGTGGGGAGATTGAAGAGAAACCGCTTCAGCCCACCGGTGATATGATGGTAGAGAGGATAGCTTTTGCTCACGTGGTCAAATATAATCATCTGTTCTCTCATAAGCTCCGAGTCAGACAGTACAGGGTATTTTTTCTGCAGTCGGGTGCCTGGGTCATCAGCAGTGGGCGAGTAACGCCGAGCCCACATTTATAACTGGAACACAGCTGAGCTTCCGTATAGTCATAAGGGACGGCAGAGCGGGCTATTCGCCCGCAAAGAAAACTTACCCCGTATTGTCTGACTTGCTCTCTCATAAAATCTCGGCGAACTTCCATGAGAGCTTCCTATATACCGCATGCCCGATCGCAAGGGCAATACAACTATAGAGGGCACTGATGGCCAGGGAAGAGATATCCAACGTACCATGCAAAAAAAGGTCCCTCCAGCTTGTCATCAACGGAGACAGTGGATTGAGTTTCAAAAACATCTTGTATTTGTCCGGCACCATGGTTTCAGCATAGATAATCGGCGTAAAATAAAAAAGAAGTGTTATAACTATGCTCGTCAACCGCTCCAGGTCTCTGAAAAAGAGGTTCACCGATGAAAGAACAAGCGAAACTCCATAGGTCAGGGAAAACTGGATGATCAGCAACAGGGGAATGCCGTAAAGCCACGAAAGAGAAAGGGGCCTCTGATAGATAAACATAAAGACTATTATGACGGGGATAGAAAGGACAAAATGTATCATGTCCTGGAGCACAGCCGTAAAGGGAATGATGTTTCTCGGAAAATTGACCTTTTTAATGATTGACGCGTTGCCTAAAAACATGCCTGGTGCAACGCCAACCGAATTTGCAAACCACTGCCAGGGAAACAGTCCGGCAATAAGAAACAGGGCGTAATCCTCCATCTGTACTTTCATTACCACCTTGAACGCAATGAAAAAAACAAAAGCAAAAGCGAGCGGATGGGCCACCGACCATAAATAGCCGAAAAGACTGCTTTTATACCTTACTTTCAGCTCCTTTTGAGTAAGCACTACAACCAAATCTATAAACCGCTGCATCCCTATACCCACTATGTAAGGAACCCCCCTGTTGTTCTTACTTTGACGAGCATCTTAATAATAACATTTTGAGTAATAGCTCACGCAAACAGACTGCGGGAATGACGTATTTTTAAAACCGGCATTCAGTACCGTTTCCCTTCCAGGATCAGATTGCTGAACCCGGTCATTTCATTTCCCGCCCGGAAATCTATTCCACGCAGGTGTACATCGTCGCTCTGTCCCGGACCGCACCGAACAATTTCGACAAATCCTGCCTTTGTCATGAAAGTGCGCAAGGTGTTTTCATCGTAAAGAAATTTATGTCCGAAGCCGCTGAATGCGTTGTTGATCACATATATATCGTCATATACTCCCACTTCCGGGAAAAAGGTGTCGATATGCCATTTGACATAGCGCTGCTGCAGATCGCTCTTTTCCGTCACTCTAAGCTGTATAATCTTATCGATATCAGGCGTGGCGATGCGAATCCTGCCACCGGGTCTTACGATACGATGACACTCCTTCAGCATGCTCAGCGCATCCATATATGTAAGATGCTCTATCAGATGTTCGCTGAAAAGATAATCGAACGTCTGGTCATCAACAGGGAGGCTCCTGGAGGCGTCTATGTAAAAGACTCTTTTGTCGATAGGGCAGGCATCTGTATTGAACCATCCATCCAGCACATTAGGGCCTGCGCCAAGATGAAGCTTTCGCGCCTCACACTGTTTCAAATAACCCCTCAGTCCCCGCCGATAGACCAGAGGAGAAAGGGCCCTTTGAATTAAACGCAGCATCTTGTCCCGAATATTCTTATTCATAGGGAAAAGTTGAACAATCAGGCTGTCTTCTCGAGACGCTCTGCTACCCAGACTTTAATAATGGCCTGCCGGGGTACCCCTAAACGCTTAGATTCCTTATCCAACAAATGGATCATCCACAATGGGAAGTCCACATTAACCCTTTTCTGTTCCTGCTCAGGCCTTCTGGCCTTTGACAAGTCAAGATAGCGGGAAATATCTTTGCCTTCATCAAATTTTTTGTCAAATTCGCTAGCTTTCATAAATAGCTACCTCCTCTTTCCTGGACCGCCTCACTGAAATAATTCTTACCTTGTCGTTTCTGTAAGTTATAACCCCTGACCAGTGCTTTTCTGAAATTTTACCAATCACCAAACATCTTAGCTCATCCCTGGTTTTTACGGGAATTTCAATTAAATCAGGATCATCCCATAATGCCTGAGCGTCATAAAAATCGATCCCGTGTTTCATCCTGTTACTATCGCTTTTCTGCTCATCGAATTCAAATTCCACAGTATATTTATTATACCGTTTATATACCTTGTGTCAAATAGATATTTTGGCTTGCCATGCCTTGAAGGTCACCTCATATTTTTTTAGCTCTACCCTGATCTTTATCTGACACCTTAATACCACCCGAAGGGAAGAAATAGAAAAAACCTCCGGGAAGTGAACAGAGCAAAGTGACAACTCGCCAGTAGAAGAATACCTCGGCCCCATTATTCGATCCCACGGCAGACCAGCCGTAGGTCGCCATGAGCTCTGTCCAGCCGATATTGCCTGGCGTAACAGGGATGACACCTAGCAGCATTACAAGCGAGGAGACAGCCATGAGAGGAACTACATCGGGCGCCTTCTCGAAATGAATATTGATAAGCACAAGAATACCCGCCAGAGAAATCATCTGTATCACCACGCTCAGGAGAAAAGCGTAGATAAGATAACGACGCCTCTTTGTCACGGCGCCGAAACCTTCGACAATGTTGTAAAAAAAGCCCTGCTTGAGAAAACGGTGTGCCATTCCCCTGATTTTTTCCCGTACCTGAACATTCTTTCCCAAAAAAATAAAAGCAATGAAGGAAAAGCTGACTAATGCGCTCAAGACTGACAATATCCGCATTTCATGCTTGTATGCCGCAAGAAAAGAACTGCCTTTTTCCGACAAATAAACGCTGGAAGCAGCGCCGATCATCAGCAAGGCAAGCAGGCCTAAAACCCTGTCAACGACAACGATACCGGAACTTCTGCCCTTCTGCTTTTCTTCGCTCTTGACAAGGTAGTATCCCTTTACAATATCTCCACCTACCATGCCCGGAATCACCATGTTGAAAAAATTGCCGACCATCGTGAGCTTAAAAGCCTGGAACAAACCCAGCCTGATGTCGATAATACGCAATAGGAATACAATACGAAGGGAAGCTAATACCTGAGAGAGGAGAAAGGCAAAGGCCCCCAATAAAAGGAAGGGGAACGCCTCGGGATTAAACAGCCTCTCGACGCTCTCCTTTCTCAGTCTGCCGCTCTTTAGAAGATACCAGACCAGAAGGACCGCAACAGCGGCCTTTAGAAATGTTATAAAATGCTTCCTGATTGCTCTACCTCTACCTCTACCTATTCTTTATGGAGGTAGCGGACTATTACCTCTTCCTTGTCCTTATTGTTGAAGACAATCGAATAATCTCCCGCAGAGCTTTCAAAATAAGGGAGCAGCCTGGAGTAATAATCCTTCTGTATGAGCAGGTAATCGACATGATATTCGTTCAGCCATTTTTTGACTGCTTCACTGTCCAGATGGACGTAAGGCATGCCGGCATCCGGGACCTTGTACATGCTCTCCAGCGAATCCGCAACATAGATGCGTGCATCCTTTATCTCCAGCCACTGGTCCTTGTTTTCAGGGGACCAAATCACTCCGGCAGCAAGAGCCACGGTCCCATTCCTTATCCGTTTACTGACAGAATACTGCTTCCATGAAGTCTGCGTAACCGGCTCGGAAGCCATTTCCCCGCCGCTCGCATCCCTATCTATGATGAAAACCTGCGGTGGGTTACCTGGTCCTCCCGAAACTCGCACGGAGAGGACAAAAAGCGCCTCCTGTCCTGGAAGCAATTTCAAATTGAACCCGTTATCATTGCTGGCATAACCAAAAGCAATAGCAGGCGACGGCACGTTGTTTCCGGGGGAAACGGACACCCGGACCGCAATCCCGCCTTTATCAGCCATACGCCTGAAAATAAATTTTCCTTTATAGTCCTGCAGGACTAAAGGAGGCGCGGCACGGGCGATATCGTTCTCAACGGAATCCGGACCCTTCCAGTTCCTGAAGTCATCCGAAAAATCCGGTATTTTCGTGATATAAGCAGGGTCAATCTGGGGCGTGGAAAAATTGAAAAGAGGGTTCTTGCCTTGTTGTATTTCGGAGTATACGTCACGGGAAGTAAGCAGGGTGACACCCATTACCTGGGGCGCAATCGCCGTATATTGCGGGCTGTATACCGATATGCAAGCGCTCCCTAACGGGTTGACTAAAACGGTCTTCTTGGGAGGTAGTGCCCGTACAGCCTCGATAACTCTTTTGGAGAGGCCGAAAGGGTTGCCGTCGCTAAACCACTCCACAGCCGGCCTGCTCTGTGTGAGCAGCCTCGGTACCACATCAGCATAATCCTTCGCAAGAATAGGGACAAAGAAAACAAACAGGGCCGCTGCCACCTTGAAGAAATCCGGAGTCCCTGCATAGATAACTTTAGGGGCATTGGGATAGAGCAATGCGGCAAAAGAAAAAAGAAACACCAGGGTCAGAACAACCGAAAGCGCCTGCCCCAATACCATGCCATTAGCCCACCAGAGTTTAAAAAGGAGCCCCGAAACAAAGAAAACTGCAAAACAAATAAGGAGATTGCTGCGACGCTCAAGTTTCCGTCCCAGGATTTGGAAAATAAGGTAAAAGGCAGAGGCGATAATGATATACGAGAAAATATATAAAAAGCGGGGAGTGGTAAAATCAATTTCGCTGTAGGTCAGCACGATCAGCATCAACTGACTAAACCCCCAGCACAACGTGAGAAACCAAAGAAGAATATAGAAGAGGGACAAGTGCTTGTCCTCTCTCGTGCCCTTGAACGCAAGCAAAGGGACGGCAAAAGCAGAAAGCATCAGCCATAAAAATAAATTCCATCCATTTTCCATAAGACCTGAAATCTGCTCTCTCGTCAGAAGGGTCTTTTTGTCCAGGCCGGCGGTCAGCCGAAGGTCCGATGGGAAGTGAAAGAGACTACGCACTTCTGTTATGCTTTGAAGCGCATAACTCAAAGCAACCTCTTTAAGCTTCATTTCGTCATATCCCTGCGATTGCTTTGGCACTTTGAGGGCAATAACCATCATGAAGCAGAGCGCAATCACTACGAAGACAGCTGCAATCGCTCCAGCTTTTTTTAGAAGCTTTTTGCGGTCTGGCGTTGGAATTACGAGCAAGGTCATGCCGAAAATTCCAAAATATACTGCCGCTTGAAAAAATTCCCGGACATGCCACATGAAGCTGGCAGCCAATACACCGGCCAGAATCGAGAAGCTCCTCCATCCCGGTTTTCTGAAAGCCAGCAGCACAAGGGCGGCGCTCAATGGGACAAGAAGCTCCATGGACGCATCAGCATGGTGGGCCGTCCCCATGAACGACATAATACCCCGCATCGGGTCTTCCTTGATCCAGTCAAGGCTTGAAGGAGAGAGGAGAGTAAACCATCCAAGGCACATGATCAGGGTTCCCCACAAAATGACCTCTACCTTAAGCCTGTCCCTGAAAATATTACTGATCAGCAAATACATACCGGAAAAACCGAGCATGGGAATAACAAAACGCGCACGATAAAAAAGCAGTAGAGGGTCGACATGAATGAGGGTCGACCATGCCGCAAGAAGGAATTCCCATAAATGGACCAGGTTCTGCGGCGGCATGCCTCGATAGATGCCGAGGTCGTTGAGGACAAACTGCATCGAAGAATAATAGCGAACAAAAGTGAGATGGAGAAGTTTTTCTCCATCGATGCCGGCGATGTTCTCGCCCCATCTAAATACACCGTATGATACGAACACTATCACCAAAAGGAAAAATGGAATGCTGAATTTAAAAGGAGTCTGCTGTGTCGCGAAATTCCAGAGCGGCGATAGGAAGCCAGCCCGCTCATCTTCCCTTTTCTTCACCAGCAGAAGGACTGCGCCTGCGAGCGTAGCCATTATAAGAAGCGAGAGCCAGAGCGTGATGCCGGCCCTGAAAAGAAAAGGAAAGGGCAGAAGTACCACTTCACCCGTCAGGGTAAGCGCGAAAGAAAGAGCAATGGTCTCCAGGAGATGTTTCGAGCGGAAACCCAGCACCTCGCCCCATACCATTCCAGGAAGCAGAAAAATAAGTAAAGACCCTATTACAAAGCGGAAAGGGGCTTCCTGTTGAAGAAGAACGCCACCTGAAATAAACCAGAAAGAGTTTAGGGCCAACAGCCCAATGGCTGCAACAGCAAATACCTTCAGCTCGGAAAATTTCATTTACGTACCGTCCTCTTCACCATTAATGCGATAGATTTTACCCTTTTTAATATGCCCCCGTCCACCAAACACTACCCATTTAAACCAGAGGCTCAGGATGTCTTTAACAGAGTTTATGATGGCTTTCATCCTCGTCCCCTTTGCCGAACCCTTTTCCCTTGGAATGAAGTTGATGGGGACCTCCTTGATGGACATCCCGTTCCAATAGGATTTAATAAGGCCCTCGGGGTTGGCGAAGGAGCTTTTTGCTTCGTAATTGACAGACTGTATCCACTTAGTGGGATAAAAAGTCACATTTTGAAAATCGGAAAGGGGTACCCTGAAAAGGATGCGGATCAGGAGATAATTTATGACCGACACAAGGGCCTTCTGCACAGTATCAGATCGCCGGGTCAGGTGCTTCATGCCGAAAAGCCGAAGGAGGGCGATAGCAGGCTTTAGCAGCTTTACCTCCACCCGCACAGGCTGTCTCCTTACTCCCTGGACAATATCATACTTCTTCAGATATTCGAGGTCCTCACGCAGGTTGGATATATCATAGCACCAGTCGATAGTCTGCCAGAAAAGGAACTCCTTCGACGCTCTCTGAATGGCCCTGCGGCTCGAAATCCCCACATTGAGGTTGCACTCGTTCTGGAATATTTTTAATCTGGGGTGGTTTTCCTGAAACGCCTTGGCTGCTGCGTATGTTTTATCGACGCTTCCGTCGTCGATGAGGACTATTTCGTAGTCTTCAACAGTAGCCTCCATAAGGTCCGTCGCCCTCTGGAGATACTCTCCGATGGAATCCTCTTCATTATAAGCCCAGCATATCAGCGAGACGCTGCGGTCAAACAAAGGCAAGGGTGAGGCAGAGTTAGGCAGAGGTGAGGCAGAGGTGAGGCAGACAGAGGTAGAGTTATTCATGTGACTTATTAAGCGAACTGATGACCTTGTTAATATCATTATAAAAATCACTTAATGAACTGTCAATTTCTTTTGCTATTTTACTGTCAATATATCCGACCCTCTTTCCGTATTCCACATGGCTCTGTGTCTCCGTTAAAGAGCCTCTGGATATATAATAAAAATTTATCTTATCAGCAATATGTTTCCTGCCGAATGCTTCTGCAATATTTGCAGACATGCTTAATGCAGACCTTCTAATTTGTGAAGTAAATCCGTAATCTTCCTTTTTGGGAAGAGTTTCGGTAACCTTAAAAACAAGTTCTGCAATATTCATGGCCTTTTGCCATACCGGCATATCCATAAAGCTTCTATACATAAAATCCCAGAGAAAACTCTGCTTTCCCCTCTGTCTGACTTTTTCTATTTTTTAACTGCCTCACTCTGCCTTAACCTTTACCTGCCTTACTCTGCCTTTAGTGTAGTTCCTTCTTGCCGCCTGTGGTAATGATTGGCACCGCCCTCATCCACAATTGTTTCTCCCACCATTTCCTGTTGTCGGTATACCACTTTATGGTCTTTTCGAGGCCGTCTTCCCATGAAACCCGGGGCTGCCAATCAAAAGCCGCAGAGATCTTCTTTATATCACCGGTATGCCTGAAAACCTGGCCCGGACGGTCTCCCACAAAAGAAATAAGTGATTCGTCTTTCCCCATCATGCGCACCACGTCCTTCGCAATACTCAGTATTGAACGATGAACGGCAGTGGCCACATTAAAGACCTCACCTTTCACTATTTGAGAGTCGGCGTGCAGAATGGTGTCCACCGCCCTGCAGACATCCTCGACAAAAACATAGTCACGGGAAGCGCTGCCGTCACCGTGGACCCTGATAGGCTCGTTGAGGAGACAACTGGTTACAAAACGCGGCACCGCCTTTTCAAGATGCTGATACGGGCCGTAGTTATTGAAGGGACGAACAATGGTCACAGGCAGGTCATAGGTAGCCCAATAGGAATACACTAACCTGTCCGCCCCCGCCTTTGCAGAAGCATAGGGACTCATCGGCATGAGAGGATGGTCTTCATCCATAAGGGGGCCGGTTGCTGTCCCGTATACTTCGGACGTGGAGATGTGGATAAATCTCTGGATCTTGTCCTTGTATTTCAGTATCGCGTTGGCGATAGTCTGCGTGCCCAGCACGTCTGTCTCGAAAAAAAGAAAATTGTCGTAAATAGACCGGGTCACATGGGTCTCAGCCGCAAAGTGGACAACCATGTCGGACTGGGACATCAAGGTATCCACCAACTCGGCGTTCCTGACATTTCCATACCAGAACACAAAACGGTCCCCGTTGCTCTCGTTGATGTTCACGGGGAAGTTCTCGATGTTCCCCGCATAAGTAAGGGCATCCAGGACTATTATTTTGTAATCAGGATACTTGTTATAGATATACCTGACAAAGTTGCTTCCGATAAACCCGGCGCCGCCAGTGACCAATACAGTTTTTTCCATTTATTAATCATCCTCCTAAAAGATTAGGTAAAGAGTAAAGCAGAGTGAAGCAGAGTAAGGCAGGTAAAGAACAAGACAGATAAAGACTTTTCTCTGCCTGCTTTTCTCTATGTTTTCCCTGTTTCACTCTTTACCTTTACCTGCTGTTAATATTGCAAGACTCTCATCTCCATGATTAAAAAGAAGATCCACCAATGACAGGTATGGAATAAAATCCCCGTACAACTGTTTATACACGGGATGAAAGTAGTCCTGATATTCTATAGTAATTCCCTGTTCGGAGAAATAATGGCTATCAAGGTAGTCTTTTCCGGAAGCTCCCTCATAGAAAACATCCGCATCAAACATTTTGCAGATATTTATTAGTCTTTCAATCCTGTCGCCCTCAACGTTCAATTCGGAAGACCGGACGATTTTCTTGTTTCCCAAGCCTAAACAGTCTGATAATTTTAATATAAAATACATGTCAATATCCACAAGATAGTCCCACTCGCGGGAAAAAGCCTCCTCAAATATCCCAATATATTTCGAAAAAAATGGGGCTTTAGCATAATTCATTTTCAGCGACATGAGATGCTTTTTCCGCCAGTTGGCCTTGTTGTCTATCCTGACCTCACTGATCAGCGGATGGTCCGACAGTTTTACATGGACAGGGACCGTAAGCCATAATGCGCCATTCGCTCCCTTAATCCTGTTCCTGTTCCTCCAGCCTTCTTTGTCGTATTGGACATCGTCGTAGAGGACAAAAACATCGGTGCGGTACATCTGCTCAAAAAATCCGAGCCATGGCAGGTATCCGGGCTGCAGTATCCCTATTCTCATAAAAACATAGGCAATAGGCAATGGGCGATAGGCGATAAAAACTTAGGCAATGGGCAATGGGCCATGGGCGATAGGAAAAGAAAAAATCTCTTCATAACCCTTTCTTGCCTGTCTCTTTGTCTTTGTCTTTTTTGCCTATTGCCCATGCCTATTACCTGTTTCTTCGTCTTTTTTGCCTATCTATTGCCTATTTTTCTTCCGCTATACAGCCTTCGGAGTCCTGGAGATCCAGCTTATCGTAGCTCTGCTTCCGTTTTTCCTCCGCGGTCTTCACTATCTTCCAATAATTGTGCTTCCAGGAGCGGTATTTCCAGTCAGGGCAGTTCTTGCAGAGCTCTATTTCGCTTCCCTTTTGACAGAGGTGCTTCTGACGGAACAACTCAAAGCCCTCTCCGTGCCATATTTCCTTAATACTCATTTCATGAATGTTCCCCATGTCTGTGACAGCAGCGATGTCAAAACCGCATACCATCACCTTACCCCTCGAGTCGATGTTCAGCCTCTCGAATATGAAGGGACACGGGACCATTTGCTCAGGGGGCAGATACGGATCAGTATCGGCAGATTTGGAAGGATCGTTGATCCCCCAGGTCAGGAATTTCCTCTTCTGGAAATTGTCTACAATAGGCTCCCAGAACTTCGCAACCGCGTCAATATCAACACCCACCTGGTTCACGCCGCTGGCAATTATCTTGGTGGAGCTTTTCAGCTCGTTGCGCATTTTTACGAACCTCTTCACATTCTGTAACAGGGTGTCCCAGTCCAGGCCCTTGCGCACCTTCCCATAGGTTTCAGGATCAGCGGCGTCCACGCTGAACTCTACCATGTCGATCTGCGCCTCAAGAAGCCGCTGGGTGCTCTCCTCGGTAAAACGTGATCCATTGGTGATCAGGCCTACCTTTGCTCCCACTTTTTTCGCATATTCGATCAGCTCAACCGCCTTCGGATGCAGCATGGGCTCCCCGCCTCCGGACATGCGCACCCAGGCCCCGTACTCCCCGCACTGGTCTGCGATAAGCTTGAAAGTGTCCTCATTCATCAACGGCCTGTCCTTGTAATCGGCCCGTATTTCGGAATTGGTATAGGGACAGTTCGGGCATTGCGCGTTACAAACGTAGACGAATGAGATAACGCACATCATCGGAAATTCCTGCGCTTCAGGCCTGATGCCGTATTGTTCCTGCTTATGTTCGATTGGCTGCTTGTGCTTTTTCATGTTCTCCCCCTTTAAAGATAGAGTGAGGCAGTTAGAGGTAGAGGCAGAGTGAAGCAGCTAAAAATAATAGTACCACGTATCTTTCTGTCTCATCCTGTCTTTCACTCTACCTGCTTCACTCTTTTTTTATATGTGATCCCCTCGTGCGCAGATTCTCCGCGTTCCCGTGTCTGGATGCCCTCTTTCGTATACCCGCTTTTTTCGAAGACCCTCTGCGCGATGGTATTGTCTTTCAGGGTCCAGGCCCTTATAAAGGGCAATCCCCTCGACTTGGCCGCATCCTCGATAAGTGCGAGAAGCCTCGTTCCGATACCCTTATTCCCGTCCCTGACAAAAAAGGCGATTTCGCCTTCCCTGCCGGCGTAGAGGACCGCAACGCCCAACAGGGCGTCGCCTTCCGCCAAACCCCGTACTTCGACATCTTCGCTGGCCAGCCACTTCTCCGTTTCTCCCCTGCCCACCCTGGAAGTAAAAAGAAGATCGGCATAGCTGTTGCGCAAGTGTATATACTGGTCGATAAACCGATGATCTTTTTTTAAATCTATGACTTCCACAAAAGACTCTTTACCTCTACCTCTACCTGCCTTTTCATCAGCCGAAATACTTCTCCCACCAGACCTGGAACATCATCAGGTTCCATACCTTTCCGGCATAGCCCCTGTTCCCTGCATGATAGCTCCCCACTATATCCTGCACTGCCGCACAGTTCAGAAGTCCATGCTTTCGCAGTCTGCTTTCAGACAGCATATCCTCGCTGTAATCTCTGAGCTTTTCGACCATCCAGTCGAAGATCGGGAGGACAAAACCCTCCTTAGGCCTCCTGGTGATACCTGCCGGAAGAAGTGGTTCGACAGTGCGTTTCAGAATGTCCTTCACATTCCCTTCCCTGATCTTCAGTCTGCCGGGTATGGTCGAGACGAATTCGACCAACCGGTAATCGAGGAAGGGAGAGCGTATCTCCACCGAATGGGCCATCGAAAGAAAATCAACAAAAGCGAGGACTTGGTCAGGGAACTGAGTGTTCCACTCCATTTCGAGAATCCTGTTCAGAGGGTCGACAGCGGAGAGTTCGTCAAATTTCTCCTTTACCGCGGAGAAAGTGTCCGCCTGCTTCGCATGGGACAAGAACGAATCAGACAAAAGATCCCTCTTGTCCTTATCGTTGAAAAGATAGAGTCCGTACCTCCAGGACGCTTCATCACCTCCAGTGCGGTCATACAGGTCCTGCAGGAATTTGATATCGCAGGGCGCAAACAGTTCTTTTTCCTTTTCGCCTATTGCCCATTGCCTATCGCCCCTCGCCTCTTCCTTAAGTTTTTTGAAGTTGAACATGGGCCGCGCCAGCCGGTGGGAGAGATAACTGCCGAAAAGCTCATCCGCGCCGTCGCCGGAGAGAGCGACCTTCACATGCTGCCGTATCAGCTTCGAGAGAAAAAACGTCGAAATCGTACCTGAAAAAGGCTGGTCGAAGGCGCCGATCACGGCCTCGATATCGCCCACCAGTTCACGGAACGACATGATATATTCGTGATGTTCCGTCTTGTATGCATCGGAAACCTTTCGGGCATAATAGAGGTCCGCTTCCTTGTTGCTGAGTTCGTCTTCATAGCCGAGGGAAAAAGTCTTGACCGGCTTATCGGTGAAACGGGTCATTAAGGCCACCACGGAACTCGAATCTACTCCTCCGCTCAAATAAGCGCCGAAGGGGACATCGCTGATCATCCTGAGCCTTGTGGCATCCTCCAGTATGGTCAATATCTTTCCGCGCGCATCCCCCTCATCGATCTGATCATTTTCGTTAAAGTGTATCTTCCACCATCTCTTCTTCTCAAGTTTGCCACACGCCCTGCCGGACCCGCCGTCCCCAATTGTCCAGGTGATCATCTCACCCGGAAGAAGGGAATAAATGCCCTCAAACGCTGTTAACGGGGCAGGGACATTCTTGAAAGTGAAATAATGATAGAGCCCCTCATGGCTTACCGACCGTGCATAAAAAGGATGGGCAAGGATGGCCTTGATTTCGGACCCGAAGATCAGGGTCCCGTTCACCACCGCGTAGAAGAGGGGTTTCACACCCACCCTGTCCCTGATCAGAAGAAGCCGTTCTTTTACCTTGTCCCAGAGCGCAATGGCGAACATGCCGTTGATGGTATGCATGAACTCGTCGCCGTATTCCTCGTAGAGATGGACAATGGCTTCGGTGTCGGAATGGTGAGTGTAAAACCGGTGGCCCTTTTCAACCAGGTCTTTCCTCAATTCCTGGAAATTGTAAATCTCCCCGTTAAACACCGTCCAGAGACTTTTGTCCTCGTTGTGAACAGGCTGCCGGCCGGTGGTGAGGTCTATGATGCTCAGTCGCCGCATGCCCAGGTTGACCGAGCCGTCAGAATAGAAACCGTCTTCGTCCGGCCCACGGTGCACAATGGCAGCAGTCATCCGCTTCAGGGAGGGGTCAGCAGGTCTTCCGGTGAATCCGCAAATGCCGCACATAATAAAATCAGGCAATAGGCTATAGGCAATAGGCTATGGGTAAAAACCAAAGACCTTCTTTTCCTATCGCCCATCGCCTATCGACCATTGCCTGCCTCTTTTTGTCTTGGTTGTTTATCTTTGTCTTCTTTTCCCTATTGCCCATAGCCTATTGCCTATTGCCTGATTATTACTCGTTTACCGAGTAATAATCGGCCCTCGCCGACTGCCAGTCTCTGCAATCCCGGCAGTTGGGAGGAAGTTCGTCGAATTTCTTTTCGTTGTGCAGCCGCCTCAATTCCTTAAGAGAGCTGTTCCAGATTTCCTTGAGGCTCTGCTTCGTAACGTCCCCTGCAACATAGCGGGCGTCAAGATCCACAGCGCAGGTCACGACCTTGCCGGTATCGGTGATAGACATGGTCTGCATGGCCCAATAACACGGCCACCGGTCCGCATTCCCGAGCACGAGATTGGGAGCATCGATCATTCCGGCCCAGCTTACCTTGGGCCGTATCTTCACCTTTGCACCCTTGCTGTTCCAGAATTTGATGAAATCTTCCTTCTCATCCCTGTTCGAGTCCATCTCAACGAACTGGACAAACACCTCGGGTTTTGACACACCCCTGGTTTTCTGGAGCTCCAGCAGATGAAGTATGTGGTCTCTCGTCCTTTGATAATTGCCTCCCACCCTGATCTTGGCATAGGTTTCGGCAGTAAAGGCATCGAGCCCGATATATATAGCATCAAGGCCAGCGTTCATCAGGCCCTGCGCCGCATGATCGTCGAGAAGGTTCGCATTGGAATTAAGTACAACGTCGGTCAGGCCTTTGCCCTTGGCGTATGCGATCATGTCGAAAATAGAGGGTGTCCGCCGCTTCAGTATAAGAGCTTCCCCGAAGAAAACCATCCATACCCGAACATTCTTGTCGGTCTCAGCTATCTCGTCAATTATCTTCGTGAAAAGCTTCCAGGGCATTATGCCTTTAGGCCGCGTCATCTTCTTATGCACGCACATCGAGCACAGAAGGTTGCAGTAACTGACACTGTCAATAAGCACAACCTTGGGGAAATTACGGGCCTCTTCGAGCCTCCCCTTCTGGAGCTGCGACTCCAGGATGTCCTCTTTCTTCACCTTCACCTCCATATAAGTGGCTATAGGCTATAGGCTATAGGCTATAAAGGCCAAATACCTTTTTGCCAATTGCCTAGTGCCCATTGCCTAGCGCGTCTTTCACGCATTTTATAACATAGTCCGCCTCTTCGTCCCTCAAAAGGGGATAGAGTGGGAGGGACAGAGTGCTGCCGCCTATACTCTCTGCAACAGGGAAATCCCCCTCTTTAAAGCCGAAATTCTCCCGGTAATATCTCAGAAGGTGGATGGCCCGGTAATTGACCGCGACCCCTATACCGCGTTCCTGCAGCGCCAAGAGCAGAACGTCTCTTTTCTTTTCAGCGACCTGGATCGTAAACAAGTGGCGTGCGTGCCGCGAGTCCGGCGCTGTCTTCATCAGTTTTATACCCGGAACAGAACAAAAAGCCTCTTCATACTTTCCGGCCAGGAGATCTCTTCTTTCCCATAAGGTGTCGATCCGTTTAAGCTGGCCGATCAGGAGGGCCGCCTGGATGTTGTCCATATTGTATTTCCAGCCCAGGACAGGCATGTCCCAGTGCTGGTACTTTTTCGTGTACCGGTCAGCCGCAGTCCTGTCGATACCGTGGGAGCGCAGCATGCGCAAAAGATCATCTTTTTCCTTCCGGTGGACCGAGACGGCCCCGCCTTCACCGGAGGTGATATTTTTCGTTGCATAGAAGCTGAAACAGGCCGCATCGCCGAGTTCTCCAACCTTGAATCCGTCCCTGGCGCCCTCTATACAGTGGGCTGCATCCTCTATGATCACGAGGTCATGCTTGTCGGCAATCTGCCGGATTTTCTTCATATCGCACAACTGCCCGTAAAGGTGGACAGGGAGTACCGCCTTTGTCTTCTCGGTGATCCTGGCCTCGATAAGTTCAGCATTGATGTTCCCCGTTTCCTCTTCTGCGTCCACAAAGACAGGCGTGGCCCCTGCATGTATCACCGCGTTTGAGGTGGCGCAGAAACTCATGGGGGTGGTAATGACCTCATCCCCCGGACCGATACCCCATGCCAGCAAGCAAAGATGTAAGGCAGCGGTGCAACTCGTTGTCCCTATAGCGTGAGGAAGGTTCAAATAAGAAGCAAGGTCCTTTTCAAAGCCTGCAACGTGGGAACCGGTTGTGAGGAATATGGATTGCAGCACCCCCACAGTCCTGTCAATGTCCTCTGCGTCTATATTGTGGCGAAAAAACTCAACTTTCATATAAAAACCAGGCAATGGGCAATATGCTATAGGCAATAGGAAATAAGAAAAGAAAAAATCTATTCATAACCTTTTCTCGTCTGCCTCTTTGTATTTGCTTTTGCCTATTGCCCATAGCCTGTCTTTTTTTGTTTTTGCCTATTGCCCACGTTTTGCCGTTATCTCTGTTGTTGCTGTTGTTGTTGTTGCTGCTGTTGCTGGAGTTGCTGGAACTGCTGGAGTTGCTGCGTTCTTGCATTGATCATATTTTGCATTTCCATCAGTTTAGCGTTCTTGTATTTAAAAAAGACGCTCACGTTTCTTTCAAAAATATCTTTAATCTCCTGGGCATATTGCGGCCCTACCTGCAGATAGAAGTTGAAAAGGTTCGTAAGCACCAGAGCACTATCGACATCCCTGAAACGGTGAGTGCCCATGTCCGTAGACAGAGCCTCCTTAGAGAGCATCGGTACAATGGATTTATTCACAATTACAACAGCGGTCTTGTCAAAATATAGCAGTTTCCAGTCGGGAGAACTCAGGAAAAGAAAAATCAAACCGGTTTCCCTCATATGGATAATCGCGATTTTAAACGGATATTTGGCGGTGAAGTTCTTAAGGTTTTCGAGACTCAGATTCTCTGTGAAGTTGAAATAGTCAGGGCCTACCTCCTTCCAATACGGGCCGTACCTCGGATCAATGAACACCTTATAGTCAGGGTACATGGCCCATATCAGATAGCCTCCTATGAGGTAGTCATTGAATATGGGACCCGGCAGTCTGTTTTTCTTTACAAACTCCACCTCGTTCACAGGGGCATACTTCACCATATTGCTGCCGAACCATGACCTGTCTTCGAGGTACATCATGCTCTGATGTATAACAAAAAAAGAACATAGAACAAAAAGAACAAGGGCTACAGGCGCGGCCTTCTTCGTCAGATCCAGCAAATCGGATTGCTTGAGGACATAAAGAAAGGAAAAGAGCGCTACAATTGGAAGAAAAATAGTAACACGCGCCTGTTTCATCCCCAGATAAAAAAATACAAAATTTAGCAGGAGCAGGGCGAAATCGTAAAACCTTCTCTTCTTAAACGCATATATGCTCAGGGCAGCGAACACAATAATGGTGAACAGGAGCGACCATACAGTGTTCTCAAAACGGAAGGAGTTACCCGGATTGGGGATAACGTATTCCCACAGGTTAGCCCACGCAAAGACCCTCGTCGCATACCCCATGTATTCAGGCGATACCAGGGTTTTCAGAATTCCGATATGATAGCTGAGACCATATGGGTTAAAAATGACCGCCACATATGATGCGATGACCGTAATGAGCAGGGTTTTAATGACCGGGGTGGGAAGTCGGTTTCTTTTTGCGAGGAAATAATTAAGCCCTTCACCCGCCAGTGCAAGACTAAGGAAAAAAAGGCCTGTCAAATACCCGCCGTGGGTGTTCACCCATAGAAAAAGCAAGGGGGGGTACACATACAGCCATTTATGCTTGTGGGTGACCTTCACATAGAAAAAGACAAACACTGTTATTGTAAAAAACAAGGTGGTGAAAAGTTCAGGCTTGATATATATAGCGGTCAGATTGACCGGTACGAAAACAAGCAAAAGACAGAATATATGCGTGACACTCAGGGAGTTCCCTATGAGCCTCGCGAATCTCCAATAGAAGAAGGGTATTGATAGGAGGACAATCCATTGAAGGATATAGAGGCCGGGAGGCCCGAGAAGGGAATAAGCGATATAGAGCATAGAACTCCCGAGCCATATGCCGTATCTCCATTTCGGATCTGCAGGGGTCCACGAAAAGATGGAATGATCAAGGTTGAACGTATGGTTCTTTATGAAGTATTCTCCGAACTTCAGATGATACCAGATATCGTAATCATCCACCCTGCTCGGATAGTAAATAAATACCGTGGCGAGAAGGAGAAGGAAGGAAGCTCCCAGGACCCATTTCAGCTCAACTGCCCTGTTTAATGCAGACCAAACCCACTCGACAAAAGAGGGGTATTTGTGGATTAAAGCATCCTTTGAAGGGGCAGCAGCATTTGATTCAGTACTATATTTATTGGCTTTATTGTCCTGCCTGCGTTTTTTTGACATCCATTTATTATATAAGATGGCCCGTTATCTTATCAAGTTTTTGGGACGCACAGCGTGTACGCTCATGGTTGTGGAGCATGGCTAGATGTCATTCCTGTTAGCCGGAAATACTGCTTGAAAATAAAGAAAGATTCCGGACAAGGCAACAGTACCAACAGTAGGTGCTTTAAGCAGGTGCTCTTAAGCACCGGAATGACAAAATTACAAACCCACAACTCTGACACACACCCCGGACGAGCAAATAGTCATTGACTTGTTCGCCTTTTTCTACTCGTAGTGCGTCCGCATGCGTATTACTTTAATGATTTTAATTTCGTCGAGTATCTCGTAGATAAGTCGATGCTGAACATTTATACGCCTGGAATAAGCTCCTTCCAGATCGCCGACCAATTTTTTGAAAGGAGGTGGATTCTGATAGGGATTTTCTTCCAATATTTTAAGCAATCGCTCCGCCTGGAGGCGCAATCCTGAGGCGGAAATTTTTTTTACATCTTTCAGGGCCTGCTTGGTATATATAATCCTCCATATCACCAGTTAAGGCCCTTTGAACATTTTTCAACTGGTGTTTTTAAACCTTTCCGTATCGATTCTCCCATGCCTGGAATTGAAAGCAAATAAAGCGTTTCCTGTATAGAACTCCAGTCGCCTTCAGAGACAAGTACTGCTTTACCACGTTTCCCGGTAATATGTACTGCCTCGTGTGACTCTTCTACTTGGTCTATCAAACGGTATAATTTTTTTCTTGCTTCGGTTGCTGTAATAGTCGACATAATTTCACCTCCTATATCCGTACGTTATAGTGTACGTTACGAGGGCTGTTTACGTCAAGATAGAGAACGTCAAAGATGGAAGCAAAACATAGAGATAAGGCAAATAAATAGTAACCCAGGTAGCGGTAGAGGTAAAAGATAAAACTGATACTGCCTTATTTTTTACCTGTTTTTTATCTGCCTCACTCTTTGCCTGCCTTACCCTCGCAAAGGAGGCGTATCATATCATATTCGGCGCTGCCGGGTTTGGCAGTGTCTTCGACGACGACATGGATACGGGAATCGGTTTTCTCCTCCAGCATAGTGAATTTATTCTTACCGCAATCCGCAACGACCTTGAAGTATTGGATCGAGCTCTTACGCAGTATGGCATAGAGTTCTTCAGGGTACTCAACCTTTGAGCCCGATTCCTTCTCAGCTTTTGCAACCATTGCACCGAAGGCTTCGTGGGAAAGCTCCTTCCTGGCCCTCGCGGTGACGGAGCCATTGGGGATATGGGACTTGGTAGACACATCAATGTAGAGAGCATGGAACCCCTTGTCAGCAACGCCGACACGCTGCCATTGCTCCTTCGAGGCAGGTGCGTCAGAGGCGGCAAACAGCACTGGAGTCGCAAAAATCCCCCAAAATAACGCGCAGACCATTACAAAATTCTTCATTCAAACTCACCTCAACATAATATTAGGCTATCGGCAATGGGTCATAGGTTATGGGTTAAGGGTAAAGTCCATAAGGTAAAGAGTAGAAAAAACAAAAACGAGACTTTTTTCCTATAGCCTATTGCCTGCCTTTTTTTGCAAGAAAACGGCGGGCATGATGTTCATGCCCGCCGTTGTTGTACTGTCTATACTATAACTAATACTAGAAATTAGGTGTAACAACTCCGACGGCGTCTAACACAGGAACATTCCTCTTGCCGCCTGTTACAGGGTCTGTCTGTTCGCAAGCCACGGTAACGCCCGAGCCTGCGGCAGCTACTGTAAGCAGGGCGGAATATCTGTCATCAGTGCCCATCGACGATACAGATGCCAGCACAGTGCCGGTGCCGGTTGTAATGCCATTGTTATTGAAGATTATAAGCATGCTCTGCTGTGCGGCTATAGAGCCGATAGGCAGATTGGACAGTCCTGCAACAGCGCCTTCACTGCTCAGCACGGTCAACGTCAAGGTAGATGAAGATGGTTGCGTATTCCCATTATTTATCAGGCAATAGGTTGGCACCACAGAAGTATTGGTCACCCATGGAATAACAGCCTGATAGGCGTTGAGATTCCATGTATCAACATTACCCGAAACCGTTGCACTAGACTGAGCACCGGTGCCTGTAACAGTAGGAGTTAAGGTGCCGGAGATAGTCCTGGTGTTCAAGGTTGACGTGCCATTTACGACTACGCACACGTCGTAATCAACACTATTAACACCGTTAAAGCCGGCAGCCGGTGTGGTAAGAGTCACTGTGCCGCTCGGCGAGCCTGTACCAACAGTATTCGAAGCAGCAGTGTCTGCGCACTTCGCATTGAACCCTGCGCCTGCTCCAGCAGTATTAGAGAGAAACACCTTTGAAACTCCCTGCCAGGCTGCAGTGTCGTTGAGGGCTAAAACTAAAGAAGTGGTGAGGTTCGCATTGTTCGCACCGTTATCAACATTGAACTGATGAGCAGTACGAGTAACGTTTGCCGCCGACGTCCCTGCTACAGCCAGGTTGCCGTTGCTCGCTGCAAATGCTTCAGGTCCTAATGGAGCCTGAGGCGCGAGAAGCAATGTTCCGTTAAACGGCGTGCTAAGATAATCGACTGTGTGGTTCGCAGCAGCAATCGTCGCCACATACTCAGCCTGTGCCTTGACTATATTACCGGCAGCCGCGGGATCAACCGAAATACCGCCAGCAGTGATCGCTGTGACCGTTGCGGTTTCATAGCCCGCAACAGTGCCCGGAGTTACCACGAGTCCCAGGTCACCTTTGTTAGCAGCACCGCACGCGTTGGTTGTAAAAATTACAAAATTTCCCGCTCCAAGCCCGCTGTTCAACTGGAAATTGAAGGTTGTCGCATTAGCTGCCGGAGCACCGGTAGCAACAGTGGTTCTCCAAGCATCTGAACCATTCATGGCACAAACATTAACTGTTGCGCCATTATAAGCCGCACCTGCTAATGTAACGGTCAACAAGTTCTGCGCCGTAAGGTTCTGTGAAGAGGTATAGGCCAACGCATAATTCGCTGCGCCGGGATCATTTGCTGCAGCAACATAACCTCCCAGAATAATCGACCTGGTAGCGCCTAACGTCTCAAGAGAAATAGTGTAAGGCGTATTCGCCGCACTGCTGCTGCTACTAACCACTCCGGCAAACGCTGAGCCGGCCATGAGACCCATAAGTATCAGGGCCACAATTGATAACTTAAGAAACTTACTCATTTAGTACCCTCCTTTTTTTGCAAGCTTATGCCTGCAACATAATAATATGATGATTCCTAACTCACAGTTTCAAACTCTATCTTAATTGCCGCGGTCCCCTCGCCCATCACCTCCTGATTCTTTCAGTTTTTATCGTTTGCAAATCTGTTGAGTCACCGACTCAATTTTATAAAAACCTTCCCCCCCCCCTGAATATAGTTTCCCTCTTTAAAAGGGGTAAGTTAGGACATATAGTAAATAAAATAAATGTTAATGTCAAGTGCTTATTCACCAATTTTTTTATTTATCAACAGCACTCAGCTCCAGCTTGTTTAAAAAATAACACACCCCTGTGCCGTAAACAACACACGCCGTTGAAGGGGCCGTATCCCACTTCGTCTTATTTTACGCCATGTTACAGGTTGTCAAAGATCTGCAAACTTAACGTGAGTATACTATACATCAGTGTGATGCAAGTTTAATACCAAAATAGACAGGTCATAGGTCGTAGGTTATAGGTAAAGAAAAAAATGTGTTTGGTCTTTAAGTCTCACCCATGACTGTTATATATGACCGTTTTTTTAAGTTCCCTAAAAAAGGAATGTCTCCGAAAATGGGGACTTTTGTTTCCGCATCACCTCTTTTGCCTATTGCCTATTGCCCATTGCCTGTCTTTATTATTTTATCCACTGCATCTCTTGTTTCACCTCATCAGTGATGCGGGCAGCGTCCTCGATGTTGGTGATAATAGTCGGAGTCATCAGAATAATAAGTTCGCTTCTCTCCTTATTCTTGGTAGTAGTCTTGAAAAAATTTCCTAAAAAAGGAATGTCTCCCAGCAGCGGCACCTTAGTTTCGTCGTTGGTTATGGAGTTCGTTATAAGTCCGCCAAGAAGAATTGTCTGGCCGGTGCCGGCCACTACAACCGTGGTGAGAGAATTGTCGGTGATTATAGGCGTAGCACCTGACGAGGGAGTACTGTCTTCAATGGATATGTTCAACGTGAGTATTCCCTCTGTATTAATGGTAGGCTTCACTCGTATAAGGATTCCTGTGCTTCTATATGCGACGGTCGAAATGGCGGTCGATCCCGCACCCAAACCAACCGATGTACTTTGCGATCCGACACTGATAGGGATATCCTGTCCTACCTGTATGTTAGACTCTTCATTATCCAGCACCATCAGCCGGGGAGACGATATGACATTGAGCTGGTTTTTACTTGCAAAAGCATTCAACAGGAGCTGAACATTTGATGAATTGGCCAAAAACTGATAGACCAATCCATTGCCGGTGCCGGTGCCAAGTGTGCCGAGTGTGGGAAGCGTCAGCCCGGTATTTGTCTGCGTTGTCGATGTGCCGCCTCCCTGCATTTTATTCTTAAGATACCATTCAAGGCCGTAGGTAAGATCGTCTGACAGCGTCAGTTCCGCGATAGTGGCTTCGATAAGCACTTGCTTTGGAAGCACGTCAAGCTTGTCCAGGTAATTAAGTATGTTGCGATAGTCAGATGGGGTGGCACGGATAAGGATGATGTTCCTTTTATCGTCAGCAGAGACTCTCATGCCCCCCACTGCTAAAAAAGAGTGTCCTCCTCCCTGGACTGCTTCAGGAGGTTTTATGCCGGAAGGCGGCGGCGCTATTGGAATTCCGGAGGAGGTCGGGACCGGAGCAGTCGCAGCAACCGCCTTCCCTTCCCTCTCCTCCCTCGCACCCCCAATATAAAGGTGGCTAAGAGCCTCCACCATGTCCGAGGCTTTTGAGTATTTTGGCGTATACGTATAGGCCCTCTCACCGGCGCCTGCCGACTCGTCAGTATCGAGCTTCCTGTACCAGTCAATTGTATATTTCATGGACTCTTCGTCAGGCGCGATCAGCAGGATTGAATTTAAAAATTTGATGGGCATAAAGACAATACCGGGCTCTCTTATCGACGTCGCTACTGGAAAATTAAGCCCCTGAAGGATAGACGTAATCTGCTTGATAAATTCGTCGGCCTGCCAATAGACCAGTTTGAGGAGGAGTATTTTCTTGTTCGCAATATACGGCACGTCGAACAAGTCTATAATCTCCACCGCCTCTTTGACAGAGGACGCAGGCCCTGAAAGAAGCAGGATATTGTCCTTGAAATTCTGCATTACACTAACATTATTTTTATAGACAGACCTTACAATATAGTCCAGGTCGGAGAATCTTATATATTTCAGTGGAACTACCTGGAGGATATCAGCCGGGCTCTGAGGAACGTTGCGGCCGAACCGCACGTCAAGAGGCGGTTTCGCGACAGGCGGTTTCTCCTTTGTTATGTAAAGGGCGCCCCCTTTCTCTTCCACCACCAGGTCCTGCTTTTCGAGAAAACCGATGACAATATCTACGACTTTGTCAGCAGGCATCTCCTGGGTCATACGGAGGGTTACAGGGTTCTTCATGTTCTTCACCTGCTCGTCAATGAAGAAGGTTATCTTGAGGGTATCGCCAAGCGCGTAAATAATAAAATCAGCAAGAGGCATGGACTCTGCATTAAGAATAACGTTCCCCTCGGCATGGGTAATGCGTTTCGGATCAATCAGCTCTTTTTCGAGCTTCAGAGGAAGAATCTTGGGCTGGGCAGGCTTTATAAAATCAGGCAGGGCCAGTTCCTGCATGCGGTTGACCTGACTGAGTTCATTCTTCGGTTGAGGCATTTCATTTTTGTTTGCCTCCGGCTGTGTAGTCTCGGGCGCATTAACCGCACCCGCCCGTTGACACGGTGTTTCCTGAGCTTCCGCAGCAACATTCGCCCCCTTCGTCGAGGCGCAGCCGGAAAAGGAAACAAGTAACATTAAAGTTACCACAAATTTAACTTTTCTCGTCATATTACTCCTTATAAAACAGGCAAAAGGCGATAACCTATGGGCAATCGGAAAAGAAAAAATCTATTCGTAATTTTTTCTCGCCTGTCTCTTTGTTTTTGCCTATTGCCTATCGCCTATAGCCTGTTTTTTCTTTATCTCAAAAATCCTGTACTCTTTCAGCTTTTTTCCTTTTTTAACTGTGACAGACAATCTATCAATAGACTTAACAACGGCCCCGTCGATCATTTTATCGCCTACTTTAAAGGACATAGCAGAACCGGTGTATTCCATGAATATCGCCCTGTTTTCCTTGCCCTGAAGAACGGCAATGAGATTATACGGGTTTTCAGGAATAATCTTCAACTCTTTCGGTTTTTCGTAATTGCCGCCGGGGTCGAAAATATTTCGTTCAGCAACGTATTTGTATACTCTTTTTGAGGAAGGCACTGTCTTTACGGACCGGCCTGGCTCGCCCTTCACCGCCGTAACCACCTTCCTGTCAAACCCCACCAGCCCTTTACTATAGGGGGGCGAAGTGGAAATCAAATAATCCACCTCCGGTCTTTCAGCAAAAAGGAAGGCACACAGGAGAAACAGGACAATAAGCCCTGCATCAACCGGATATTTTTTTAAAAGAGACAGGCAATAGGCGATAGGCAACGGGCGACGGGAAAAGGAAAAAAAGCTCGCACCGTTTTTTTTCATTTGGTCTTTACCCATAGATCATCTCAAAACACAGGCGATAGGCTATGGGCTATAGGCAATGGGAAAAGAAAAAATTTCTTCATGACCTTTTCTCGCCTGCCTCTTTGTATTTGCTTTCGCCCATTACCCATTCCCATTACCCATTGCCTGTCTTTTTTTTGTTTTTGCCTATAGCCCATAGCCTATCGCCCCTCGCCTGTCTTTTTTTGCCTATAGCCCATTGCCTATCCTATATGTGCAAACCGTCAGATTAAAATAGAAATCCTGTCCGCTTTTGCCATCTTCAAATCGCTTTACCAGGAGCTTCTTCTCTTCGTTTTCCATTTCTTTCATCAAGGCGACCATCCCCTTCTGCTCGCCCTTCAGCCGGATAATCACAGGGACCTCGCTTATATGCTTCAAGGGAATCGGATCGGGGAACTCGAAATTCACTACTGTGAGCCCCTCCTTCTCTGCCTTGCCCGATATTGTCCTTACCATTTCCGACTGGATAGCGATGAAGGGAGTATCCTTGCCATAAGCCGATTTCAGGAGGGAGTCTTCCTTTTCGTTCTTTTTTGGGCTTTTCGCCTTCTCCTCTTCCTTAAACCGTTCATACGCCGCCTTCTTTACACCGTAAGTTTCCCCGTATTCTTTCAACAGATCTTTCTTTTCCTGGATGGTGTGCTGATAGGGCACGATAACAAGTCTGACTAAAAGAAGCGCTGCCAGGACATAGAAACCGAATATTTTAAGTTTTTCCTTATTCATAATAAGAACATAGGTAATAGGTTATGGGTTATGGGTGATAGGCGATAGGAAAAGAAAAACATCTTCATAATCTTTTCTCGCCTGTCTCTTTGTCTTTGCTTTTGCCTATGACCCATCACCTAGGACCTATTGCCTGCCTTTTTTCTTCATAGTTCCACCGACAATACGAATAAATATATGCCCGCGGCATTTTTTTGCGGAGATCCCTTCAGCTTCACCGAACGGACCCCTTCCGCGTTTGCCACAGCTTTGATCACCACGAGGGGTTCCTTCGAAGAGAGAGTCAGTTCAAGCGAGTTCTCGCTAAGGGTCATCCTGACCACGCTGCTGGCTTCGGGGAGGCTCCTGGCAAGCATATCCATTACAGAAAGAGGAGAGCTCGAGGAGTTTATTTTCTTTTTCAGTTCAGCAATCGCCTCGCTGTAATCCTCATTCGTTTGGCCCGTCCCTATTGCCGACATCCGCGCTGCCAGCGCACTAATCTTAGTTTTTACTTCATTGGCAGCAGCATCATAGTTCAGCCCTGAAATAAAGAGGGAAAGTCCGTATGCCAGGAGGATGTAAAGAACAGCCCTCGCGAAAACGTCGGTATATGCTGCCAGGCCATGTTCCCCCTGGACCTTGAACTGCCTGAGGTCCGCCCCTTTAAGATACTCAAGACAGACGGGATAAGGCTTCATCTCCTTCCGGACCACTGGAAAGGGTAAGCCGACCAGCCCTTGCGTGTCCCCTGCTCCGTAAAAATTCAACCTCTTGATCTCACCGCCGTGTCTGCTGATGCTTTTCAGCAGTATCATGACATGGGTTGCCGTAACATCGCCCCTGAAGGTCGATACCCCGAGGAAGCCGTTCAGACCATGGGCCAGAAGACGGGTCTCCTCCCTGCCGCCCAGGACACTGATCTCAGGCCCATCAGACTTGAAGGCCATATCTTCGGGCAGCACGTGAGTGAAGGGGAATAACTGTTTCAGTGCATCATAGGCAGGTCCGTCCCACGCCCACAGGTCGGCTGCTGCATATGCCTCGGTCCTCTCTGAGATGCTTATAAAATGGGCCGGGGCCTTCAGGGGAAACAGATCCCCGATCTCCATCTGCGCCGCTTTTCTAATATCGGCTTCAGAAGCTGGCGGGAACTTTTTCCTGCTGTGGAGCAGCAGGTCTCTTCCCACGATCAGCACCTTCTTTCCCCATGCCTTGACAGGCTTAAGCTGTTCAAGTCTTCCGGAGGCGTATCGTTCGATCTTCCCTCCGGCAAGACGGTAGATATCCAGCCCGTCTTTATGCCAATAGCCTACAAAAAAAGGGAAGGCAAAGGTAGAGGCAAAAGGAGAGGTAGAGGTATTATTTTTTTTCTCTGCCTGTTTCACTCTGTACCTTTACCTGCCTTTTTCTCTACCTGTCTCATCCTTTACCTTTACCTGTCTTTTCTTTGCCTGTCTTTTTCTCTGCCTGTCTTTTTATCCCTGCTGCCAATAGAGCACGCTATACGGTTGTTTAAGAGACGGACGCATCTCGACCCCTGCCCTGATAGTATATACGTGACTGGGCCTGCCCACACTGATAGCAATTTCGTATAAATGCGAGGGGTAAAAATTATTGTTCCCAAATCCCTCATGCACTGTCCTGCCCGCAACGGTAAAAAGTTCCCCGTTCGAGGTAATTGGTTGGTTAGCCATATACGCCTTCAACGTCTCCAGTGTATCCTTGTTGATATCAAGGTATGCCATCAGAACGTCATCACCGGCAGTGTTGGGGTTGAAGCCCAGATTTGGCAAAAGGGTGACAGAAGGGGACACTTTCTTATACAGATCATCATCCATACCACGTATAAAAGCGAACTCCTCTTTGTACTGCAGAGGATAATGCCGTGGACCATACGGCTTGCCCTCGGCGTGGTAATACATTTCTCCCGCTCCATTCAGATGGACCAGTTGACCTCTCTCTGTCCAATCGAGGTAACTGTCGGTAACTACGGCTGCCCTGTCCTCGCCTGGCAGCGCGTTTCTGATCAGCCTGCCTAGGGCGCCGATATCGGCGTTGGTCAATGAAATCAGTCCGCCGCCGTCCTGGATGCGTATATCCACATCAGGCTTTACAGCAGTTGCCGTATTGTTTAACGGTATGCCCTTAATACCCAGAAGGTCCCCGCCAGCGGTGAAAATCATATCCTTCGGCGTAGTCTTCCCGGACAACATAGAATAGATGAGCGTATCGTAGACAGACCGCGCCCTGACCATTGCCTCAGCCTTGTTCTTCAGCCCTTCCGCAGCCCGCAGATGTTCCCTTACAATCCAGTTAAAGCCGATCCCCACTGTTATGATGACCCCGGATATAAGCAGCGCCAGGATAGTAGCGGATCCCCTCTGCCACCCGCTCCCTAACCCTCCCCCCTTGTGGGGGAGGGATGGGTGGGGGGGACGTGAAACGTAAAACATGAAAACCCTCCTAAAAAAGCTGTTCATATCCGGCCTTCCTCCGGGAATTGGCGTTAATCCCGAAATACATTACCTGTTTTCCACTAGCGGACGTATAGTCCATTTTTACAACCGATGGAAGGAAATACATCTTTGCAGAATCATACTTACGGGACCATCCAACTTTTTGCTCCTTCAAATCATAGCCGTAATAATCGATGGAAAGACTTTCCACGTCATCTAACAGCACAATGGAATTGCCCTTTTTGTAATCGCCAAAAGAGTAATCACGGGCTATGTCCTGCAGCGTCTTCGTATACACGGGCAATTCATAATATACCACAGCATAGCTGCCGTTATCTTTCCTCTCCTTCGTTATCCAGGCTACGACAGGCTGGTTGCCGGCAAGGGGAGAAAGAGAGACGTAGGAAATCCTGTCCTGGTCGCCGTAGAAATAAGGGGCCCAGTCCTTTGTATCCGTGAAGATATAATAATTCGCAATATCGCTGAAGCTGCTGTCGATCCAAACGTACTTTGCCTTGTCCCAGAAATTGATCCCTTTCTCCATAAGGCCCTTGTACTGTTTCAAGCCCTGATTGAGGGCCATCGTGGCGAGCATGACCATGGAACTGAAGATCGCCATAGCCACAAGCACCTCGATGAAAGTGTAACCCTTAACCGAAGGCGATAGGCTATTGGCTATAGGCAACGGGCGATAGAAAAAGAAATTTTTTGAACTGCTTTTTCTGCGTCTTACCTGATGTATTTGGTCTTTATCCATTGCCCATTGCCTATTGCCTATCGCGTATTGCCTGTCTGTTACCAGGATGCCATGGTCCCTTGGGCCGTATTGATGCTTCTGAGGACATTTATCGAGTATTCCCTTTCAAGACTTTTATAATAGATAGACAGTTTAACTTTATAAATATACAGTTCAAACGGTGATTGTACTGCCCCCTCCGGCGAATCAAAGACAGGACGTGTCTTTTCGATCAGCTCTGACTCCCACTGGAGCGCGACATCGTCACCCATGTCTTCGCTCCCGCTTTTCTGGTCCATGTCAAAGGTCTTCAGGAGATTTACCGCCTGTGGAAGCTTTGCTGAAACAACATTGGAGTCGTTTACCCTTTCGAGGGTCTCGAACCCTGTCCTGAACAGGTACATAGTTGCCGCAACGCTCGCAGTAATTATCAGGCTCGCTATTAGAACTTCGAGTATCAGAAAGCCGGAGTCTGAGAAACGGTGAAACGGCAAACAAGAGTCGGAGAATCGGGGAATCGGGGAAACGTCAAAAGGCTGCACAACCGATTCAGGCTGTTTCACCGACTCATCGATTCTCCGACTCTCCGACTCTGCCTTTACCTCTGCCTTATCGATCATCCAAGCACCATTTTTCAGGCTCATTAATCATCTTAACCAACTGACTGAGGATAAGTTCATATTTACCGTTCAATTCATTCCAGGATTCCTCTTTGATAAGATCTATCCTTAAAGCAAAATCAAGCCAAACCTGCGTTTCGGCTGCCTCACCTTCCGAATCATTCAATTTGCTGATAAAAGCCGCTTTATACCTTTTCTTTCTCCACGCTTCAGCAACATTCGCGCATACAGAACGAGAAGAGCGTCTAATCTGACCTGTCAATGAATATTTTTCTTCGGAAGGAAAAGACTTGCTCAGCTCATATATTTCTATCGCCGCCTCAAAACTATTCTTGCAAACGTACAACTCCCTAAAACTCTTAATCTCCATTCTCCGACTCCCCGATTCTCCGATTCCGCCTTTCTTACGCTGTTTTCATAGTAATGCCGCCCAGCGGGGCCTGGATCTCGATGACAAAAGTGTTGTCGCCGGCATAGACCTTGATCTCTCCCCCGGAGGTCGTTCCTGCCTTGTAGAACGTGATGGGCTGGTCTATCTGGATGAAGATGTCCTTAAAATCATCCACATCAGCCCCGTCAACAAACAGCTTGCCGTCCTGCGACTGGATGAGCCTCTCCTTTCCGTATAAAAAGGCCTCCATCCGCAGCGAGGATACAAGGGTCAGGATTTTTTCAGCCTTGAGGGAAGCCTGGTAACGCTGGTACATGGACCATGAAACAGGCAGACTGACTGAAAACATCATACCGATAATGGTGATGACTATAAGGAGTTCTATGAGGGTGAAACCTTTTCTGTTCATATTACGGATAACGCCGGCCCCGATTCCCTGATTCCGGGTCTTTTCCCCATTCATATACATTAGGATACCAAACTGCAATCATCTAAAGCAAAATACGAACGGTCACTCCTCAAAAGTAAAGCGGCCCAAAGATACGCCGGCATTTTCCAGCATTTTCCAAAAGTCATTTCCGCAGAAAAAGCTATATTCTTTTTCCCTTTGGTTTGTCAGATTGTCAACGCCGGCAAGCTCAGAATCGGCCAGGCCCGGATGACACATAATTTGCATGTTGGTTTTTGCGTCTATCAGAAACTTTTCAAATAGTTTTTTATAGGGGACACGATCTGAAAAATCATAAATTCCGCTAAACCCGTTATTATACGGGATACGATGTAACGCAGCTATCCTTTTCAGCCGCCAACCGAAATAGCCTATTGCCAATGTTTTCAATATGCTCACTCTCCGGCGAAAAATTACAGGCACAGATGCCGAAGAGACTCTTATATAAGTATTGCTTCCGCGAAATCTCTCTTTATAAAGATCAACAAAAGCATCGCGGACCAAAGGCAGGTGATGTACAAAAAGATGTCCGTCAATAAAATCAGGCGCTGTCCCCCACACTTCCTCAAAACAATCAAGCTGGCGTATCAGTTCCATTCTGATTTCGTCCAGGTCCAGCCCCCCCGTCAGCGATAGCATTAACAGCCTGCCATATGAAGGCAAGTACCCGTTCCGCGCAAGCATCGGCATTGGTCCAAGCGGCTGAAAGCCGGTCAACGTTAAATGCAGCCCTATATCCGCCTTCCCCTTTAAAGGACGGAGAGACGATGCATGTGCCTTCCAAAAAGGACTGATGCTCATACAGCTGGTTGCCGTTATTTTTCCGGCTCCGATAAGGTTTATAATGGAAGAACTCACCCCGGGAGAAATCCCGAAATCATCGGCACAAAGAATAATCCTGACCTGCTTTTTCATTCCCATCACCTATGACCCAGGACTATGACCTGCAATTCAGACAGTACAGGGTAATTTTTCTTTGCGGGCGAATAGCCCGCTGTGCCAGTCCAGCTGTTTGTACTGAACATCATCTGTGTTCCAGTTATATATGCGGGCTCGGCGTTACTCGCCCACCGCCGATAACCCAAGCGCCCGACTGCAGAAAAACAACCCTGTACTGTCTGAATTGCAAACCCGTGACTTATGACCCAGGACCTATCCTCTTGATCGGAAGGGTCGTGAGAAAAACTCCGAAGCTAAGCTTTCTGTTTCTATATATATTTATATCTTTTAAAGAAAACGGCCTGGCAATCCCGATTATGTCAGCAGCCTTGTAATACTTCGGCACATACGGCCCGGTCTTGTGGCCATACGCAAAATAGACATATAGCCGATGCAGTGTCTGCTGTAAAGAGAGAGGTCGTTGTTCAGAAATGGAATGAAAGAAATCGAGCCCTTTGGTTTTTTCAAAAACAACCTTAATTTCTTCTTTCGTGAGCCAATCAAACAGCCCGAGAGAGACTATCACGTCTGCGTCAAACGACTTTATTTCCGATGTGATGTCAAATCTTTCGAAGCGTATCCGCGAGACATATTTTGAAACAGCAACTCTTTTTTGCGCAGCCTGGATCGCGCTTTCGGCAATATCGATCCCTAAATATTCACTGGCATCCGCCAGTATAAACTCTTCAGCCAACAGACCTGACCCGCAACCTAATTCAACAATTCGTTTTCCTTGCACAAATGGGAGAAGCAATTTTCGTGCTATTTCGAGCCGGAAGAGAAGTGACCTGCTGAAAAACCCTGCGACTTTTTCAATAAGCGGTTGTTCACGACGCAGGCCGTTATACCGGTCTTCTTCCCATTTTGTGATCTTTGTTTCCCAAAATTCCTTTGGGTCAATTATCTTGCTCAATCTCTACATCCCAAGCTCAATAGGACTATGTTTCCGGGCGTCAGATATTTTCCATTGCGTGTCCTGCAACATGGGCTCTGTCATGCTGCTTTGATCAAACCATCCTTTTACACCGAGGGACATTTCCCAATTCCTCTCAGGCCCCGTCACTTCGATTGTACCTCTGAGCGGCGTCTTATAAATTAAACTCCCGACTACGTCATCAAGCAGCCAGGCAAGATGTTCTTCTCCGTTGGATGGGTCCCTGAGTATAAGATAAGGTTTCCATATTGTTTTAATTTCCTGGTAATAGCCGTTCAAAGAGGCCGAAACCATTTCCCATTGAATGACCGTTTTATCGGCAAAGTATTTCTCTTTAAAGTGTATTAAAACCTTGATTCTTCCCTTTTGCAATGACAGGAGAGAGTACCAGTCGTTGTTCTTCTCCGGCGTTCCTTTTAAGCGAACATTGAATACCCCTTCTTCATTAAGATGAGTAAACTCAACCAACTGCTCAAGAGGATCAAGCTGCGTGTGGCTGACGGAGTTGCCCATCGGGTATGCGCCTTTAAATTCCTTAAGTTTTGCTTTCCAGACAGATGGCGCCCCATTTATATTTGCTATCGGAGTCATCTCAAAAAATTGGTGGAACAATGGAGGATTCAACAGATCAAATGAATTAATCCGTTTAAAAATTATAATATAACTATCGGGCTTATCCATGTCTAATATCTTTGGTGTCTCAGATTTCCTGTTATTTTCATCTTTGAGAAGCCTATTATAAACAAAAGGATCAGCGGCATAGCCAATCCACCACCAGTACACGTTTGTCTCATATTTTTCTTCGGGAAGCCCCATTTGAGGGGTCAAACTATCCAAAATAGTATTTCGATTGATATAGTCAACAGCCCACTCTGACCCGCTGTTTGCCACAGCGGCAGCGTTATTTGCAGCAGGCGCCATAAACACGAGAGATAGCACAACAAAAATTGCACAAACAGAAATCAAAAAACTTCCACGGATTTTGACGAGATAATCAATGCCTGTTCCAATTAAGAAAAAAAGCAGTGGAGCATAAGAAATCATGTGCCTGGGTTTGTAACCAATGTTCAAGAAAAAAAGGACTAGAGCGGGCAACATAAAAAGGACCAATACAATTTCGAGGAATGATCTTTTTTTGTCGTCCGAAGGAATGACCCCTAGTAATACCAGATATATTGATGCACAGCTTGCCAGAAAAATTAATAGACGGAAAAGATTCGACATAACACCGCCCACATCATAACTTTTAAACCACATACACAAATAGGTTGCCATAGGACTTTCACCCAACAGCCAAACATTCACATATGCTGATTGGAAACGAGGCCTTTCAAATATAAGCCTTGCATTCGGGAACCCGTGCATAACTTCAGAGGCGACATAGGGAAGGAGAGGAACAATAAATAACAATATGCATAACAAAATCGCCCGCATATCAAAGCTGCTTCTCCTCCTGATAAGAAGGACCAGAAACGCAAGAAGCGCCAAATAGTAGCTGAAATGAAGCTGCACCAAAATTGACAGCAGTAATCCCGACATTATAATTGCGAATCTTGAACCGTCGATAAACCCGCGCAGGGCAAGGAAAACGAACAAAAGGTAAAGAGCAATAGACATGCTCGGATGAATAGGCCAATAGGCAAACTCTGCAATAACTGACGATGAGCAAAAAAACACGAGTCCGAACGTTGCTGCAATTCTGCTGACATATTTATTCAAAATGACCCAGATGCCCATTGCCGACAACATAAAAAGCACTTTATTGAGAATCGCGAATGCCGTCGGGTCCTGCCAGATTTTTGCAAAAGGAGCAAGAAAAATATAAAGAAGGCCCCCGGGGGTTTGCCCTCCCTGTAGAAGTTCAGGTCCAAGCACAGGAAAATGTCCGAAAACATCCATATTTAAGGCCCTGAGAAAATCCCTCTCTTCAAATATCCCCCATAAGAACGATGAATTCGAAAATAGAGAATATATAAACACCGCAAGGGCGACAACTGAAATCCCCACCCAAAAAGGCGCCGCATCTTTCGTCCACTCCTGCCATCTATTGCGAGCAGGAACTGCATTTATTGCACTATCACCATGCTGCTCCCCCCTCGCAGATATTGACAAGATTTTCCTGAAAAAATTGTTTGCTTCTTCAGACGTGACGCTATTCCGCACCTGTGGCAGTATCCCCCATGGCAGCAAAGCCGAAAATATTATACAGACCAGGAAAATATGCGGGATATCCTGGCCGACATCCATAACGCCTGGCAAAACCATGATCAATAGCGCAATAACCCGGGCAAACATGAAGAACTTAACCTGTGGCGCATCTTTACCATAATGACGCGTCTCAAGCAGACAAGAAATTGTCACAAACAAAAAAGAAATTATAAAAACAAACGTGTTTATATATCTATACAAAAACAACAGGCCTTTTGGGAGCAGATTTGAATAGGGGGGACTATTATTAATAATTCTATAATCTATTTGCCCCGCGTCATGTTTGTCATATGTTACCTTTAAGCTATAGTTACCCTCTCCTGCGAAACATTCCAAAGGAGCTTCAATAGAAACGTTGATTTTTCTGTTTACTTCATTCTCATTTATAAATTTAGCGTAATCAGGCAGCACCTTGACTGAACACGGGGCAGCGCCTTCAGCTTTCATTACCGCTTCTATCTTAGGGATTCTTTCTTTCAGCTCATAAAGATTCTCTATCCCCACTACCACCGCTTGAATCGACAGAGTGCCGCGATGAAAGTCAACCCCATTATTATCAGAGATTTTAAGGCAGCCCAATTCCGTACAAGCTTTTTGCTCCTGCGTGCCTGCAATAATAAAAGGGAATTCAGGTAGGGAAGCCTTTAAGGCATTCAGACTGAATATCAGAATGAGAAAGGAAAAGAGCAGCATATAAATGCTCTTCGGTTTGTTAATCATCTGTTTTCAGGCTTTTCCTCAGTATTGAACCAATTACGTTATTGGCTGACGATACCAGGCCTTCCCTTTGACTATATACATAGCTATGCATTGCGATAAAGTTTATTACGAAACAAAGCGCATCAGAACTCAGCTTGGACCAGTAAACAGGAAGGTGGACCATATCGACAAAAAAATACATTGAGCAAAGGGACAGCGCATAACTGAAAGCATACAGAAGAACAAATCTCCGGCCCTGCACCGTTATATGTTTGCTGCGGTTTGAAGAAAAACTCCAGTAACGATTTGCGATGAATGAAAATACTCCTCCCGCTATGCGGGAAAGCGCCTGGCAGAATAAATAAGTCCCTCCCAACAGAGACAGCGTCATGAAAACAGTCCAGTCAATTGCAACACTTCCCGCGGCAACGCCGCTGTATTTTGCAAACTTTCTAAAAATGCCTGATAGTCTCATGTAATAGTTCCTTATAAATGCTAATATCTGTCTCGCGCAAAGCTCGCAAAAAAAACTGAGCAAAAATACTAATAAAGAAAAACGTACAACACATCCTTAAACTGAAAATGCTTATTGTTTCTTTGCGCCTTTATTTATTCTTTGCGCCTCTGCGCGAAATGTTTCTTTAAATTCTGGTCAGCAAAATTTCCGCTGCCTCTTCAGCCCCGTTCGACGTTTCGGGTAATTTGGCATATGTTTCCCGGAAGTCATTTAATCTTCCAATTGCATCAATTGTCTTGTCCTCGAAATTGCTTTCATCCGCCATTACACCGACTCCGAGGTGTTTGACCGTTCTGGCATTAAGCCACTGCTCTGCGTGGTTAGGCACCGGGATGACGATCATCGGTTTTTTCATATAAAACATTTCGCTGACAGCACTGAATCCCCCGTTCACAACAACCAAGTCAGCATTTACCAAAAAAGGAAGTGTATTGGAGACTTTTCCGTAATATTTTATATTAGCCGGTATGAATAAATCAGCCGGAGCGTCTCTCCCCACCACAGAAATGTTGCATGGATAGTCTCTTCTTTTTAAAATAACCGGCGATGCAAACGTTGAGCCGCTGAGCATTATTACTATATTGTCAGTTTTTTTCTTCGCGTCAGGAGGGGCATAGCCTTTTCTCACGATTGGCCCGACACTGATAAACTTGCCCTTTTTTAAAGGAAGGACGGGTTCAAGAGAAGGACTAATTACAAGGTCCGGGACCGATTTATGAAATAAGTAGTCCATCATCTCTATAGCATAGAACTGCGGCTTAATATTGTTAGGGTTGTCCCTGAATCTATAATATGAATGATAGACAACGTCGGAATTATTCAGTGCAATAAGTGGAATTTGTCTTTTTTTGAAAGGCCGGTAAGTATAGATAGAGTCAAAAACAGCCGCCTCGGGGTTAAAACTATTTATAACAGCCTCAACTTTTTTTGCATTTCTGGCCTGGACGTTTAAAATCTCACGCGTTGAAAGAACCGTCTTCAATACGCTTAATCTCCCATCCCGTTTCCCGTAGCGTAGAGCTTCTATTTCATGAACGCTGTTCACTTCAGGGCAGCCCTGAAAATACCAGGCGCCGTTGCCCGAGGTCAGAACTTCTATCTGGGCCCCTTTCTCGTGTAAATATTGGATTACAGCATGACACCTTGTTGAATTGCCCAGACCGAGCCCATTCACCAGAAAAAGTATCCTCTTTTTCATTGCGCCTCAAATTTCAGCACAAGGGTAAATGGGAAGACCTTGCGGGACCCTACGAGTTTCCATCCACTCTTTTCAGCAAGGACCTTTACTTGTCCGAGATCAAACAATCTTATATTGAGACCATGCAGTTTATGATAAATGCGGTATAACATCCCCATGCATCCTGCTCTTGGCATTAGCATGACCATCTGCCCTTTATTAACGTGCTTCCTCGCATTCACAAAAACTCTCTCCGGGTCTTTAGTGAACTCCATCATCCCCGCGCACACCACCAAATCAAAGCGCTTCGACAAGGTTATAGTCTCGCTATTACCGACGATACCTGTGATCCTCTCAGAGTTCAGATGTTCTATCATAGCCTGAGACATATCGACAGCGGTCACTTCTTTTGCCCCGCAAGAGAGCAGCAGGCGACTGTAAAACCCCGCCCCGCATCCAAGGTCAAGGGCACTGAGCCCTGAAATATCACCTATAAAACCTGAGACTATCTTTGATTCTCTTTTTCTCTGCAATGACCATGGGAACCTGCTGCTTGCGCAGTTATAAACAGATGCCCTTTTATCAAAAAATGCTGTGGCGCAATTAGTTGAGGCCTTGTCTTCCGGGATTTTCACTATTCTCCTTTACTATCAGTCATCGCCCTTCTTCACGCTCTGTCTATAGCGACCATTTCATCATTCAACTGTTAATCACCCTCTCCCAACCCTCTCCCCTCAAGGGAGAGGGGCTATTATCCCATCTTCCGCAGTTCAAAAACTGAAAGTCAATTAGTTCAGTTAGTTACATCCAAAATCAGGCGATTTTCTTCACTACATTTTCAATTATCTTTGGCCTGTTCGGCAGTCGTATCTTCAATCTCTGAAGCAGAACCTTCAGTTGTTTTGGCGGAGTGGAGACCACTCTCAGTCTGAGTGTTTTATCTTTTGCTGGGAGCAGAACATCAAGGGATCTCACCTCCCGCATCTCCTCAATAAGTTTTCTCGGAGCCGTGCCGAGCCCTGATGCCTTCATCCACTGCTGAAGCGTCCTCCACATTGCCAGAGACAGAAAACAAACCAGTATGTGTGCCTGGGTCCTGTCTTGTTTCCTATGATAGATAGGCCTCATCCCAAGATCATGCTTTTCAGTTCTGAACGCATCCTCCACTTCGGTCAGTTGAATGTATCGCTTCCATATCGTCTTGGGATCAGCTTCCTTCCAGTTGGTGCGTAGAATATAGTTGCCGCCGCTTTGCAGCGCCCATTCATAACGGTCTTTATTCTTTGTAACTTTGACTGACAAACGTATGTCCTTACCGCTTCCAGTTTCTGTAACTGTAACTTCAAAGAGCGAGGAGGCCCGGCTGTTTCTCTCAAGAAGTCGTCCAATCCTACGCTCCGCCTTCTGCCTGTCCCTGAGTTTTCCCAAATCCGCCTGTTCTTTGAGTTTGTTAAGGGCCGCCTCCAGACGGACAACAAACCGATTGAGGATTGCAGCCTCTTTATTCTTCCTCCCTTCAGAACGACACAGTACAAAGGCCTCGTTCTTGCCCTCAGGAGATGCGCATATTTTTACTTCAACCCCGGGATGGACTTCTTCCCAGTCTTTTGTAAGCAGCTCCCGTTCGAATTTCTTCAACATCGACTTCGGTGTGCCTACAAGATATCGGGCGCCACTATCCTGCATGAACTCTATGTTTTCTTCGCTCACCATCCCTCGATCCATAACCCATATTCGGTTTGCTTTGCCATATTTGTTTTCCATGATCGTTACCATTTCTTCGGTGGTGGTTACATCTGCACGGTTGCCGTCGAAGACTTCAAAAGCAAGAGGCAAGCCTTCCCGGCTTGTCACCAAGCCGATGCAGACCTGCGGACAGTCGGGGCGACTGTCACGGCTGTAGCCCCTCCTGGCCTGCGCATTACCAACAGCCGTTCCTTCAAAGTAGGTAGACGTGATATCGTAAAAAAGAAAGTCGAAGGTTTCTCCAAAGAGTTCACCGTAACGACCCTGTAAGTGTTTGCACAGGGCGTCCTTATGCGGCAACAAAGCATCCAAAGATCGATAGAGTCGATCGTCATTTACTCTGTCAGTGGGAACTCCTAATAAATCATCAAGTGCTGTCTTGTCATACCATGATTCCGCTATTTGTAATTCTGAAGATGGCGCACAAAAACGCGCAACAGTCAGGATACAGGCCATTACTGACCACGGTATCTCTTCTCTTCCTTCCGGCATCCGTTCTTTACAGAAGTCATCAAACCCAAGACGGTGCCAAAGCAGAAGGGCAAGATAAATGTCACCGAAACTGCGCAGTCTCTCGACACTTACTTTATTGATATCGACTGTTGCCCACGAAGGCGGCTCCTCTGTCTTTTCAAATAGGCTGTCCTGATGGGGAGGCTTGCCGGTAAGTATGCGGCCGATCTCTTCCCATCCGATCCGCTCTTCTTTGTCCAATCCCGGCAGCTTGCCGATGCTTGCTACAACCCTCTGACGAGGACCACTTGCAGTGCGGACCGATTCCACAAGTGACCAGTATCCGTACTCTTCTCCGTCAACTTTCTTGCCATAACGCCGCAGGTACATAACTGATATTATGAGTTATCTGTTCGCCAGCTTCAAGAGGCTTTTCTTCACTACATTTGATTTTCAGAATGTGGTTATTTACGATCGTGAATTGACGCGCGTTCGCGCATCGATCAGCTGTCTTATTTGTGAAAATTGCTACGTAGCTGCGGAAGATGGGTTAGTGTAACTCTACATCTCTGCAAAGCTGGTGCAACTCTGTCCTCTTTGAGAAGGGATTGGAGCGGCTATTTCTTTGATCTGTTCCCCTCCCTTGAGGGGAGGGGATGGAGGGGAGGGTGTTATGTACAACACTCCCTTATCACAGCAAGAACTCCTTCAATATTCAATAAGACTTCATTATCCCAGAAACGCAAAACTCTATAGCCTTCCTGCTTAAGCCAATCATCGCGATTTTAGCATAAGCCATTAGTTTATCTGTCATGTGTCAATCACCCTCTCATCTCAAGGTAGAGAGTATCCTATTGCCTATTGCCTATTGCCTATTGCCTGTCTTTTTTTATAATTTTATATTGCCGACACTCATGACCGTCAGGATCAGAGAGATCACTATAAAGCCCACGATGATGCCGGTAAAGGTGATGACCAGCGGCTCTACAAGGGCCAATGCCCTTTTGGTGGTGTTCTTGAAACGCTCGTCAAAGACATGATGGATTTCGAAGAAAATCTCCTTCAGGTTGCCGCTCTCCTCCCCCACCCTGAGCATGTTAGGCACAAGATCAGGAAGAAGGCGTATGCGGGAAAAAACATCCGCAATGCCTTTTCCCTCTTTGATCTGGTTGATAGTCGGCTCGATTGACTCCCGTATGCGCTTGTCCATGATAATCCCGGTCGAGAGCCGCAATGCATCAATGAAGGCGATCCCGCTGTTGAGCATGGAATACATGGAGTAGGAGAAGCGGGACAATTCGAGGTATAGAATAAGGGTGCCTATAATAGGGATATAGACGAGGTATGAATATGCCTTTGAAAGTACCTTCCCGGCATTGACCACCTTAAGCAGGACAAAAACCAAGGCCGCCGCTGCCGCAAGAAAATAGATATTCGTAATGCTGAGGAAATTGCCGATGTTGTACAGGATCCTTGCAGCCAAAGGAAGGGAAACATCATTCTTTCCGAAGATACTGAAGAAGCGCGGGATAATAAATTTGAAGATCACAAATATGGTAAAGAAGCTCGCGCCTATAAGAAAGGTCGGATAGGTGAGGGCATTCCTTATCTCACCCTTGAACTGCATATGGAACCGCTGGTATTCTGCAATGTTGTCGAAAGCGGACCTGATGTCTCCCACGCTCTCTCCCGCATGGATCATGGTCGTGGTCAGGAGGTTGAAGCGGCCGGTATCTGAAAAAGCCTGGGCAATGGTTTTTCCACCCTTGATATTTTTCAGGATAGAGGAAACGGATTCCTTCAACGGCGCCGAGGAGAGGGAAGCCCCAAGGACTTCGAGTGCCCTGTCTATCTTGATCCCGGACCTGAGGAGGATGCTCAGTTCACGGAACATATTGTACAGGTCAGCGTCCTTGACCTTTTTCCCGAACGTGAATTTTCTCACAGGGCTGGCTGTTTTGGCCTTCATCTCAACTACGGTAAGGGACCTTTCCTTAAGAAGGGAACGGGCTTCAGCGATGCCTTCCGCTGTTATGGTCCCCGTACTGCTCCTTCCAGCCGGGTCAAGACACCTGTATTCGAAATCCATTAACTGACCCTCAGTATCTCTTCTATGGTGGTGACTCCCCTCATCACCTTCAGCATGCCGTCCTCACGGAGTGTCCTGAAGGCGTATCTTCCCCTCAGAGCTGCCCGCATTGCTTCGAGGGAATGGTTTTGAAGGAATATTTCCTTGAGGTCATCGGTATATTCGAAGCATTCAAAAATGGACATCCGTCCCTTGTACCCGGTTCCTGCGCATGCAGTACACCCTTTGCCCTTTTTAAAAACCATCCCCCCATCCAGCAAATGACGGTGGGCATCGTGGATTTCATGCAGGTTGAATTCCTTCAGGACATCCTCGGACACGGAATGAGCCTCGCTGCAACGGGAACAATTCTTCCTTATAATACGCTGGGCGATGACCCCGATAACTGCGGCGTTCAAGAGATAATCTTCAAGACCCATCTCCATCATCCGGAAGAGGCTGCTGGGAGAATCGTTGGTATGCAGGGTAGAGAGCACCAGGTGCCCGGTCAGAGCAGAATGGATCGATATCTCCGCTGTCTCCCTGTCCCTGATCTCTCCTACCATGATGACATCAGGGTCATGCCTGAGGATAGACCTCAGGGCAGAGGCAAAGGTCAGGCCGATATCACTTTTCACCTGGATCTGATTGATCCCCTCTATCTGGTATTCCACAGGGTCTTCCACTGTTATAATTTTCCTGTCGGTGTTGTTCAGCCGCGTCAGCATCGAATAAAGGGAAGTAGTCTTTCCGGAGCCGGTCGGTCCGGTCACCAGGAGAATTCCGTATGGCCTTGCGATAAGATTGATGATGGTCTTAGCATGGTCGGCTTCCATGCCCAGCTTCATGATATCGAAGGTAAGCCGTTCCCTATAGAGGAGCCTCATGACAACGCTTTCCCCTTTCACCATGGGGATGGTGGACACCCTGATATCGAGAAAGGTGGAAGCAATTTTGGTGCTGAATTTCCCGTCCTGGGGCAATCTTTTCTCAGCGATGTCCAAAGTAGAAAGCAGCTTTATCCTCGATACCGTCGCCAGATAAAAGGCCTCTTCAAGCGTCTCGATGTCGTGGAGGATGCCGTCGGTCCTGAAACGTACCCGGTAGGAATTTCCCACCGGCTCGATGTGGATATCAGTGGCCCTGAGTTCCACTGCCCTGCTCAGGAGGGTGTTGAGGAACTTGATGACAGGGGCCTCGAACGCCATTTCCTTGAGCCTCTCCGGCGTGTCCTCTAAGTGAAGAGAGACAAAATTCTCCTCTTTGTCCCCCCTAAAGGCGCGCGCCAATTCCTTGATCGTCTGCTCGGTGGCGAGAAGGACAGTGAGGGAATATGAGGAATTCCTGACTACGTATTCCTCAACAGAATTATTCAGCGGATCGTTTGTGACAAAAGTAACGTAGCCTTTTTCCCTGTCAAAAGCAACGGGGACGAAATTGTTCTGCACGATAAACTTAAGATCCAGCTCCTGGTCAAGCGCCGCAACAATGTTTTCCAGTCCTGCGGGATGAGCGTCGATATCAAAAACCGGGAGGCCGAGTTGCTCTGATAAAGCCCTGACAAGCTGTGTCTCTGTAGTGATGCCCTGCTGGATGAGGATCTGTCCAAGGTAGCCGCCTACCTTTTTCTGGACCGTCAAGGCCCTTTCTATATCTTCCTGCTTTATGTTGAAAAGTGATGTGAGGTGCTCGCCCAGTAACATCTCTACCAGTTCTTTATGATCTTATCATCGAGTTGCCCGCTGGCGCCGAGGGAATAAAGATCGAAAGGACCGTGCTCGCCGGGACACTTGTACTGATAATCCCTCCCCCACGCATCCTTGGGGACTTCCTGCTTTGAAAGGTAAGGGCCTCTCCACTTTGAATCGCTTGAGTCGCCGGGTTTGAGCAGCTCCGACAAGTCTTTGGGACATCTGCTTTCGTCGAGTATAAAAGACTGGACGCCTGAGGAAAGCATCTCGACCTGGGCCTTCGAAATCTCCTCCTTTGACCTTTCGAATTTGCCCAGGAGGTTAGGCGCCACAAGGGAGGCTATCAAGCCTATAATCATGACCACAATCAATATCTCAATAAGGGTAAAACCTTTCTCATCATGCATTTTTTTCTTCATCAATCTCACCTCTATAATAAAACAGGCTATAGGCTATAGGTAAAAAAGTATGCTCCCATTGCCTATCTCATGTTACATAACAGATATTATGACACCAGTGCCTGAAAGAAATCAAAGAGACTTAACAAATTGCTTTGTATATCTATGCACTGGGGAGAAAAGTTCAGTTTTTTAGCGTGTCGGCTTTTTAATTGAATCCTTCTTCATGGGCTATATTTTGCTAAGCATGTCGTGTTCGATCATTGCGTCGGGATAGTCTTCCAGTATCGTTTATTTATTTTTGTGCTGTCATGTGTTTTTATACGTCACTTTATACAGCTCCTTGTCCTGGGTCAAATCGTCAAGTTCCTGCCAATCTTTGATCCAATCCGAAACGTTATATACTGTATAGCCCCCCTCAGGGTTGTTGCCAATAAAACGCGATATGCCTGCGTTAATGATCATTTTCTTGCACAGCAGGCAAGGATAGGCTTTTACAGGTTCAAGACCGCCATTTTCGAGCCTTTTCCCAGCGTACACATACATATTACTATCAAGCACGGAAACGCCGGCCCGGGCCGCATTAATCAGTGCATTCATTTCCCCGTGGACACTTCTACAGATTTCATAACCAGTACCGGAAGGAATATTCCTTTGCCTCCTGATGCAATAACCAAGATCAATGCAGTCTTTAGTCTTCCGGGGAGCGCCGACGTAGCCGGTCGCAATTATTTGATCTGACTTTTCTATGACACAGCCAATTTCAACATTCAGGCAGGTGCTTTTTTCAGCGACCGTTTTTGCAATATTTAAGTAATATTCATCCTTTGTGATTTTTTTCATAATAAACAATATCCCGATCAGGTCTCATTCTCTCCCTGGTCAACCAGGCAAGTCTACTGCATTCCAAGGAAGGCCCTGTCGAGAAATATAGCCATGTCTTCCCTTGAGACGGCCTCGGCAGGACAGTAATTATTGTTGCCGCAGCCGACAGTGATACCAAGCTCCTTCAACTTCTGGATATACGGGAAGAACTGATCGGCGGTCACACTGGGCACATCGTTGAAATAAGGCGTTGTCGTTGCACAGGCTACCGCCGCTCCGGCGACACCTCCCGTGCAGGTGAAGTTTTCACTATACAAAGCCCTTATGAGGAAGGCAGCCATCTGGTCCCTGGTCACAGTTGTGTCAGGGCAGAAATTGCCGCTTCCGCATCCGGTTGTGATCCCCAGCTCATAGAGCCGTTTAACATATTTGCACCACGTGCTGTCGGAAGCAACATCACTGAAAGGAGATCCGGCAGAGCAATAGGTGGCGGGAGGCTCGCCTTCGAGCGCCCTGACAATAAAGGCCGCCATCTCCTCCCTTGTTACGCTGTCATCGGGGCAGAAATCATTATTGCCGCATCCTGTGGTAATACCCCTTGCCGAAAGGGCGTTGATATAGTCGGAGACCGAGGCATCGGTATTGTCATTAAAGATAGAGTTGACCGAAGAACCATACTGGACAATGGAAAAATGCTTGCCCGCGGCGGTCATGCTCCCCAGAATGTTGGCGTTGTTGGCGTTGGCGCTTAGGCTGTACCCAACGGTCCCGTTGCCCGCCGTCCATCCTTTCCCCGACGTAATGGTGATCCATGGGTCGTTGGTCAGGGGCTGCCACTGGCAGGAGGTGGAAGCGTTAACAGCAATAGTGCCATTAGCTCCTCCGTAACTCACTGACTGAGAAGTTGCAGAAAGCGAAATGGTTGATATATCGCAGGAAAGCGTCCCGGTGCTGATCGGCACTTCGACTTTTGGCTTGCCTGCAGCATTGGAGCTGATGACAAGAGAAGCCTGTTTAGCTGCGTTTGAAGTGTAAGACGACGAAAGATTCAGGATACAGCTTGACCCGGCTGCAATAACGGGACATGTATTAGTTGTGGCGAATTCCGTGCCGTCTCTCCCCTCTATGTCCACAGAACTGATGACAAGACTCCCTGTGCCCGTATTGGTTACTGTGATAGGCGAGGAGTTCCCGACATCGATATCTGTGGATGGGAAAGAAATCGAGGACGTGTCCAGCGAAATATTGGCCTCTGCGGTATCGGAGGCAGTTCCGCTAAGTGCCACATTATACTCAGGAAATATAGTGTCCGTAGAAGTCACGGTCAGGGTCGCGTTTTCTGCGCCTGAAGAAGGTGAAAAAAGAACAGTAACAGGACAGGAATCTCCAGCAGGAATAGTGGAACATTCATCCAGTGCGCTGAAGTCGCCGGCATTCGTTCCGGAGATGTTCACAGAATTTATGACCAGGGGGCTGCTTCCCGCATTCGAAATTTTCAGCCTTGCCGGGCAAGGAGTTGCCGTTCTCACAGTCCCGAAATCGAGGGAGTCGGCACTGAGTGTTATCAGCCTGCTGCTGTTTGCAGACTGCGTTACAGTGAAGGTTTGACCGGCCACGGTTATTTTGCCGGTGCGCGAAGCGGCTCCAGTGGTTGCAGCAACCGAATAATTCACTGAGCCGGAGCCGTTACCCGTATTGCCGGAATTGACCGTGATCCATGGGACGTTGGAAACAGCAGTCCATGGTCCGACCGTGCAAGCGCCGGGGGTATATGAAACGTTCACACTGCTTGATCCTCCGGCACTGCTGTATGAGGAACTGGTGGGGAAAATGGCATAGGTACAGGGGAGATTTGCATCGAATTCCGCATTCAAGGTCCAATTTCCGGTGATCGTCACGTTGCACGGCCCGGTCCCCGAGCATCCGACATCCCCACCAACTGCAGCATTTGTCCAGCCTCCGAAGGTGGATCCACTTGCCGGAACAGCCACCAGCAGATCTCCGTCCGCAGCCTGAGACAACGTGCATGTTGCTCCAGCTGCCGGAGGAGTACAGTAGCCCAACAGAATAGCCTTATTAGGAGAAGCATATAAGTATACCGTACCGGACCCACCCGTTGTATCGGGGGGGTTGGTATTGGTTACTGTTATATTAAATGAAAATACCGGCGATGAAACTGCAAAAGAAATAAGCATAGCAACCAGGGCAAAAAACGCTGATCTTCTCATGTTCCTCTCCTTAGGAAAAACAGGGCAAATGTAGAGGAGGATATAGTTTTATTCTTCACTTTACCTGCCTTCCCTTTACCTATGCCTATGCCTCTACCTGTCATAGTTATGGAATGTTAGCATCTTCCCAAATTTAATTTCAATCGGTTAACATTTCGTAAATCCGCAGTTGCGGCATATTGCACAGCCGCCTTCATGCTCAACAGCGCCGCCGCATTCAGGGCACGCTCCGATCAGCATAGCATCTCCGCCCCAAAAAGCCTGCGACTTTTCGTGGGACCCGCCATTGTCCTTTGAATGGCCGTTCCCCTTGTCCCCGCCGATAGCGGCATGATAATACTTCTCAAGGGCCTTGGCAATGGCGTCGGAACATGAAAGCACTTTGCCTCCCTCGTTCCATGACGGCTGGTGGCACGAGATGCCTTTTAACTGCTGCACAATCTCTTCAGGCTCGACATTCGATCTCAGGGAAAGGGAGATGAGCCTTCCGATTGCTTCTGCCTGGCTTGAGGCGCAGCCGCCTGCCTTGCCGATATTGGTGAAGACCTCAAAAGGTTTGCCGTTCTCATCCTCGTTAATCGTTACATAAAGGTTTCCGCACCCTGTCTTAAGCAGCCGGGTGCATCCTTTAATGACATGGGGCCGTTTTTTTGGAGTGATTTTTACGGCGACATGCTGCTTTTGCTCTGTCTTCTCTTCGCCTTTTCCCGTAGAGAGCACCTGCTCTTCCCTGGAACCGTCACGGTATACAGTGACGCCTTTGCATCCCTTCTTATATGCCAGCATGTAAACATCTTCCACGTCCTTTGACGTGGCCGAATGAGAAAAGTTCACCGTCTTTGATACAGCATTGTCCACATATTTCTGGAACGCCGCCTGCATCTTTATATGGTCTATAGGAGTTATGTCGTGGGCCGTGGCAAACACCTCCCGCATCTCCTGGGGGAATTCTTTGAAATTTGCAATGGAGCCTGTCTCGGCAATCTTTTCTATGAGTTCCCTGCTCCATAATCCTCTCTCTTTGGCTTCCTTCTCAAAGTAAGGGTTCACCTCTATCAGTTTAGTGCCTTCCATCACATTTCTTACGAAAGATACCGCAAAGAGCGGCTCTATGCCCGAGGTACAGCACGCAAGAATCGAAAGGCTGCCCGTCGGTGCAATCGTGGTGACCGTCGCGTTCCTTACAGGCATCTCATCCCGGTAGACACTGTGTTCGTGGTTTGTAAATACCCCGCGCTCTTCAGCAAGCGCACAGGAAGCGAGTCTCCCTTCAGTCTGGATGAATCCCATTATCTCTTCTGCCAGACCTATGGCCCTTTCTGAATTGTAGGGTATTCTCATCTGGATAAGCATATCAGCCCATCCCATAATACCCAAGCCGATTTTTCTATTGGCTTTTGTCATTTCCTCAATCATCTGGAGCGGGTACTTGTTGACATCAATAACATTATCGAGGAAGTGCACGGCCTTCCATGTGACATCCTTTAACCGGGCCCAGTCTACCGAGTACTCGAATTGCCTGTGAGCAGCGTGTTGAGTGCCCGGTCCTTCTTTAATTTTCACCATCTTGGAAAGGTTTATAGAGCCAAGATTGCAGGATTCATAAGGCATCAAAGGCTGCTCGCCGCATGGATTGGTAGACTCGATCTCACCCAGCGCAGGGGTCGGATTTGATGAGTTGATCCTGTCCAGGAAGACGATCCCGGGCTCACCGTTTTTCCAGGCCTGCTTGACGATGGTCTCAAATACCGACCTTGCCTTAAGGCTGGCAACGGCCTTTCTGCTCCTCGGATTCAGGAGTTCATACTCCTTGTCTTCTTCAACAGCGTTCATAAAAGATTCGGTAAGTCCAACAGAGATATTGAAATTGTTAAGCCGGTTGTTGGAGTCTTTGCAGGTTACGAATTCGAGAATATCGGGGTGATCAACTCTCAGAATACCCATATTGGCGCCCCTTCTGGTCCCACCCTGCTTTACCGCTTCCGTGGCGTTATCGAATACTGTCATGAATGATATGGGCCCTGAGGATATACCCTTGGTCGATCCTACTACATCTCCCTTGGGCCTCAGTTTAGAAAAGCTGAAGCCGGTGCCTCCCCCTGATTTATGAATAATAGCGGCATATTTTACAGCATCGAATATGGATTCCATGGAATCATCCACCGGCAGCACAAAGCAGGCAGAAAGCTGGCCCAATCTCCTGCCGGCATTCATCAGCGTCGGGCTATTTGGGAAAAAGTGAAGAGAAGTGATAAGATCGTAAAATTCCTCCTCAGCACATTTTACATCTGTATCCGATTTCCCGTAAATAGCATCAGATGATGCGACATGACGTGCAACCCTTCGGAACAGTTCCTCAGGAGATTCAATGACCTTACCTTCCTCATTTCTTTTTAAATACCGCTTTTCAAGGACCGTCACCGCATTAGCCGAAAGACTTAAAACCCTGGATGCTCCTCCCATAAGATCCCCCTGTTTTTGAAATTTTGGATGTTGAATTCCGGATGTTAAATTACGGCTTTCTTCATTAATTCAACATTTGGCCATCCCGCTATATTGTATAGCTCAAGACATTAAACCACAATATCTTGTGCGAGTCAAGGAGAAAATTCCCTTTTTCGTAATCTCCTGATTTAAAAAAACATTTCCTGTGAGTTGTGTGTTGATGGATTGTTAATAACATCGGGCAATAGGCAATGGGCGATGGGCAATAGGCAAAAAAAGAGACAGGCGAGAATAAGTTATGAATATATTTTTTCCTTTCCTATTGCCTATCACCCATCGCCTATCGCCTGTCAGTTGATGTTATTATAATCTGATGAAGTTCTGTGTGAATGATATTGACGGAAATGCACGGGCCGGAGTTCTTGATACCACCCGCGGAGCAATCAGCACCCCTGCCTTTATGCCTGTGGGCACACAAGGAACGGTCAAGGCCCTTTCTCCTGAGGAACTGAAATCTATAGGGGCGGAAATAATTCTCTCCAATACGTACCACCTCTACCTGAGGCCCGGCCACGAGATAATCAGGTCAGTAGGGGGACTCCATACATTCATGAACTGGGACAGGCCCATCCTTACCGATAGCGGCGGGTTCCAGGTCTTCAGTCTCTCTTCCTTAAGTAAGATACGGGAAGACGGTGTTGAATTCAGGTCCCACATAGACGGCTCACTGCACTTCCTCGGGCCGGAAAAAGCGATGGAGGTACAGTTAATGCTCGGCTCCGATATTGCTATGGCGTTTGATGAATGCACTCCCTATCCGGCCGAATATCCCTATGCCGTGAAATCGCTGGAATTAACCACTAAGTGGGCGCAGAGGTGCAAAGAATATCTGGCGAAGCTGAGGATTGAAGGGCAGGAGAAACTGAGGGTTGGAGGCTTAGAAGGTTTGAGGGTTAGCCAAACCTCCAACCTTCCAATCCTCCAAACTTCTAACCTTCCGGCCTTATTCGGCATTGCCCAGGGCAGTATGTATAAAGACCTGCGGGGCAGGAGTATTGATGAACTGGTCAGTATCGGGTTCGACGGGTATGCTGTGGGAGGGTTAAGTGTCGGAGAGCCCAAAGACGAGATGTATGAAATAATACGATTCATTGCCCCGCTTATGCCGCCGGGCAGTCCCAGATATCTTATGGGAGTAGGCGATCTTCTGGACGTGCTCGTGGCTGTAGAAAACGGCTTCGACATGTTCGATTGCGTAATGCCCACACGTAATGCCCGCAACGGGACACTCTTCACCAGCACGGGGAGGGTCAGCATTAAAAGGACCGAATTCAAAGGCGACGCCGGCCCCCTTGATCCCGGCTGCTCCTGCTACACATGCCTGAATTACTCACGGGCATACTTAAGGCACCTCTTCCTTGCGAAAGAAATCCTCTCCATGCGCCTCAACACCCTGCACAACCTTTTCTTCTATCTGAACTTCTTCAAAGAAATGAGGGCCGCAATACATGATAAAACATTCGCTGCTTTTAAAAAGCACTGGCTAGGAGTCTTCGGGCGCGAAGCGGAATAATTATGATATACTAACGCCTATGGAATGCATATCAGGGCGCAACGAGAAATATTGCAATTGTACCTACAGTTCCTGTGAGAGGAAGAATAAATGCTGCGAATGTCTTCATTATCACAGGAAACAAGGCGAACTGCCCGCGTGCTTTTTCAATGCGAAGTTCGAGCGCACCTATGACCGTTCTCTCGAAAATTTTTTCAGGATGCACAATAGATAAACGGGGCAGACACATGCCGGTGTGGTGGAATGGCAGACGCGACGGACTCAAAATCCGTTGGGCTCCGGCCCGTGAGAGTTCAAGTCTCTCCACCGGCACTAATTCTAAATTACTAATATACTCATCCGCTTAGAGTACCCTGCCTGCAATTAAACCTAACTGAGAGGAGTAACACCCAAAATAAAGACTCTTCAACGACTTCTGAGCACGCCGACTTTTGCACAATATTTATTAAGGTCACACTCGCTGCAAAAGGGCGAAACAGGTTTGCAGATGTTTTGACCGAAAGCAACCAGGAGCCCGTTGCTCTCCTTCCAGTATTTTCTAGGCAGTTTTTCCCGTAGAGCATACTCTGTTTCGTCCGGTGTTTTGGTTTGGACATATCCCCATCTGTTTGTGATTCTATGCACGTGGGTGTCCACGCAAATGCCTGGCCTATCGTACCCTAGTATAACGACAAGGTTAGCGGTCTTCCTACCGACTCCTTTAAGGGTCAGGAGTTCTTCAATGGTATCGGGCACTTTCCCTCCAAACCGCTCCATTATTTCCCTGCTTATTGCCTTGACCCGCTGCGACTTCACGCGGTAAAAGCCCACCGGGTAGATTGCTTTTTCTATTGTCTTTACCGGCAGTCCGGCCAGCACTTCGGGGACCGGCGCAAGAGCAAACAGCCTCTCAGACGCTTCGCCGGTTGTCTTGTCCTGTGTCCTCAGGCTTAGGAGGCAGGAAACAAGCACTTTGAAAGGGTCCCTGTCATGGCCCGCATAATTTTCGAGCCAGGGAGTATTGAGACTTTTTACCTGCTTTTTTAAAAGCTGCCATGCTCTGGGGAACTCTTCGGCGGTCATGGGTGATAGGTTATCGCGTCGACAGGGCAGTTTTCTTCGGCAGCTTCACAGCAGCCGACAAACTCGCAAGCATCTTCATCGATAATTTCCGATTTGCCGGTCACCTCGTTGAGGTAGAAAACAGCAGGACAAATCTCCTCGCACCTGCCGCAGCCTATGCACGTCTCCCGATCAATAATCAATTTCATATTTCCTCGGTTATCATCGCCGCCAACAGCGGAAACATAATTTCATGGTGACCGGTCAGCGCGTAACATTTCCCCTTCCCCATGGTCGGCCTATGCAATACATTTTCGCGTGGGCGATAATGCTGGACAAAATCCATATTGACCGTGGTAAAGCTTTCGACCTTGTTCCCCAGATTCCGCGCAGTAGTCAGGGCCTTGAGAAAGACCTCCGGCAGAACTACAGCCGAACCGAGGTTGATATAAACTCCGCCTTCAAGATCAGCGGCAACCGAGGTAAAAAGCCTGAAATCCCTGAGGCTCCCCTCTCCAATGCTCGCGCCATCAGCCTCCGGATGCATATGAATAATATCTGCGCCCAACGCAACATGGACGGTCATGGGAATATCAAGCCTGAATCCTCTGCCGAAAAGGCTCCTCTCTTTAAAGGGAAAAGATGAAGCCTCGATAAAGGAGCCCACTGAGCGGCCTATCCCCTCACCCTTCTTTACCCCTTCAGAGATGGCTTTGTTAAGCATACTGCCGGTTTCCCTGCCCATGCCAAAGGAGCCGGTGCAGAGCTCACGCCCCACATCCTCCGAGGTGCGACCGATAAAAGCAATCTCAAAATCATGGATGATGCAGGCGCCGTTTGCTGCCAGAGCGGTAATAATGCCGCGCTGCATTAAATCAATAAGCAACGGCGAGAGACCCACCTTTATGGCATGGGCGCCCATGCCCAGGACCACCGGCCTGCCGTTTCTGTAAGCCTGTACCACCGCCCTCACTACAGCCTTTATGTCGCTCGCGGCAAGGAAGTCGGGGAGGCTGTCTGCAAAATCTTTGAGCGAACCGCCCTTATGGTGCGGGAGGGCCGCCTTATCTATGGACACCTTGCTGTGACGGTCTTTAATGGAATAAGTTTTTAGACCATTTGGGTCAGCCGGAGTATATTTCATATGAAAGATTTTAGCATAAACATTGATTTTCTGTTAAGATTTATGTTAAAAATACAGGCTATAGGTAATGGGTTATAGGTCATAGTATAAAAACAAATAACAGATTTCTGACTTTGTACTATAACCTATAACCCATCACCCATAACCTGTTTTTAAGGAGGATATACATTGGCAGCTAAATCAGCACCCAAAAAGAATCTCTCGGCTATAAAAAAAGCCCGCCAGGATGAAAAAAGAAGACTGCGCGGCCAGTCGGTCCGGGCAAGCATAAAGACCCAAACAAAAAAAGCGGAGTCCGCACTATCCGGAAAGAACAAAGAAGAGATAGCAAAGACTTTGAAAGAGGCCTTCAGTACTATCAGCACTGCTGCATCGAAAGGTATAATTCATAAGAATACCGCATCCAGAAAGGTCTCAAAACTGGCGAAAAAGGCAAACGCAGCACAGAAAGGCTGAAACATAAACACAGAGTCGGAGAAACGGGGAGTCGGGGAAAAGTCTTTTGCGCCGATTCACCGATTCCCCGTTTCAGCCTTTTCCGTTTCAGCCTTTTCACCGACTCCCCCGATTCCCCAGCTCTGCCTTTTCCCCGTTTCAGCTTTTAAGCAGCTTTACAAGCAGATCTTCGATAACATGTTTGTGCGATGTCTTTATGGCAATGTCCGCCTCATGCAAGAGCTTGATTGTCTGGACCGGCCCGGACGGGTCTTTTTGCCGGGAAGCAGATCCTTGCCGTCCATAATAATAATTCAGAGCGCCTAGCAGCATTTGCGGTTCCTGATTTTTAGTGACGTTCTCAAAGACCCTGAATACCTCCTTCGCATCTTTTCTCTTAAGCGAATCAATAAGGTCAAAAGCGGTATACTCAACTCCCGAATAGATGATACTCCTTAGGTCGGCAACGTCAATGATACGGTCGCTGATAAAGCATGCAAGCTTTTCTATTTCTGCAGAGAGCATGCCGAGGTCTGTACCGGCCATAGTAATAAGATATTCCACCGCGCTGTCGGTAAGGCGCACCTTCTTCTGCTTGGCCTGCTCCTTTATCCACAACGGAAGGTCCTTTTCCTGGACTGTAAGAGCAATCGTCTTAATGCTTCCGGAAACCGCTGCGCCAAAAAGCTTTGGCGCGGCGCCTGTGATGAGTATAAAAGATACACCGGGGAGGGCATTCCCCTGGTAAGTTCCTGCTGAAATTGCCTTATGCTCATAAAAGCCAGGCTATAGGCTATAGGTCATAGGCAAAGATAAAAACCTCTTTCTTTGATCCGTTGCCCATAAGCCCAACCTATCGCTCCGCTTATTGCCCATTGCCTATTGGCTATTGCCTGCTGTTTTAGCTAATTCATCCGGATACGCCTCGTCAAGAAGTATCCGGTTGAGTCGCACCCGATTAACGCCTTGCGTATTCTGCCTGATAAGCCGCATGGTCTCATCACTGAGCATTATATGGGCAAAGCGCTTTTCATCAAAAATGTCCCTGTTCTGGATTATATTGTTTAATTCATTCGCCAGTGCAGTCTTGAGTGCCTTTGCCGCATAATCGAACTCGCTATAGGCATCTATTTGGCGTTCAAGGTCCGGAGAAAATTGGTCCCGTAAATATTGCGAGAGCGGGTCTTTTGGGTCCCTCAGTTTCATTATCAGTCCCCCCACATTTTTTATATCGTCAGGCTTAAACAACAGGTAAGCAAAATTCTTGGGAGTATTGTACGTAACAAGACTGACTAGCGTCTGGGCCAGATTTGCCAGAGCGCTGACCTCCGCAAGTTCCTTTTGTGCCATAATCTCCTCGAGCGTGTCCGTGGGGTTAGCGTTGAAATAAGTGATAAAAGGGCTGTCCGCCGCAAGGGGAAATGATTTGCCGCTTTCCGTATCAACAAGTTTAAAACTCGCCCTTATCACCATCTGATACTGTGTTGCAGTCAGGTTCACTTCGGTTGTAGGCACTAGCTCGAACCGGTATATCTCACCCTGGAGCCTGTAGCGGGCAAAGGAGCTTACCCCGAAGCCGTATTGGGAAAAGGTATCTGCCAATGCCTGGTGCAACCTGTCCTGCAGTTTGGGCTCAGATGTTTTATTCTCTATTGTGCCGACAGAAATGGTCTCAAAGGGGAGGATTGCCCTCGTCTGAATGGTATATCCGCAGCCGTATAAAAAGGCAGTGAGCAGTAAGCAGTAAGTAGTAAGAAATAAAATTGAAAATTTAACAGATCGTTGCTGTATCATTTTATTCTTTTCCTTCTACTCACTATTCACTGCTTACTACTTACTGTTATCATTTAGAACTTAATCCCCAAATCAGGCAGCATGGATGACAGCAGGCTGACCCTGTTGGTCAAAAGCATAATGCCGAATGCGATCAATATCAAACCACTGACAATCATTATTACATTCATGAACTTATAAACCCTTTTTGCATGGCTTAAAAACGCATTTATGGCAAGTGTCGAAAGTATAAACGGAATGGCAAGCCCAAGAGAGTAGAGGGAAAGGAGTTTCAAGCCGTAGGTTGCCGATGCCTTTGAACTCGCATAGATCAAGATAGTCCCAAGAATAGGGCCTATGCACGGTGTCCACCCAGCAGCAAAACTGATCCCGACAAAAAATGCTCCCACATAGCCCGCCGGCCCCTTATCGATATGAAATCTCTTTTCTCTCATAAGAAAATCAAGTTTTAAAAAACCGGCAATAAAAAAACCGAATACGATAGTAAGGATGCCCCCCGCGATCCTGAAATAATCCTGATACCTGAGGAACAGGCTGCCAATAAACGATGAAGAGGCGCCGAGCGCAATAAATATCGTCGAAAATCCCAATATGAATGCAAACGTGTAGCCCATGGTCTTCGACATGTTGGGGGCTGATTTAAGCTCATCCAGCGAAAGCCCTGTTACAAAGGAAAGATATGCCGGGACAAGAGGCAAAACACATGGCGAAAGAAACGAAAGGATTCCAGCAAGAAAGGACAGCGTAAATGAAACATCTTTCATCGCGCGCACTCACCAGTGTCACCTTTTATTTTTTCAACAGCGTGGGGCAGGACCTCGAGAATAGTCTCAAGATTTTCCTTTACTGCTTTGGGGCTGCCAGGCAGGTTTATGATCAGTGTCTGCCCTCTCACTCCGGCAACGGCCCTTGACAGCATCGACCTACCTGTCTTCTTCATCCCTTCCATCCTCATTGCCTCTGCTATACCCGGCACCTGCCGGTCAATTACATCAAGCGTTGCGTCAGGCGTCACGTCCCTTGGAGAAAGACCTGTGCCTCCGGTAGTGAGAATGAGGTCTACCTTGCCGGCATATTCCAGCAACCTGTTCCTTATCATCTCCCGCTCATCCGGCAGCACATCATAATAGTTAACGGTACCCGTACCTTTGATGATTTCGGCTATCAGAGGTCCGCTCTCGTCCGCCCTCTCACCCCTGGATCCTTTATCACTCAGCGTAAGCACAGCGACTGTAATCATAAAGTCTCACGCATACTAACGTCTATCCCGTCTCCTTTTCTGATCACGCCGCCCTTGAGTATCCTTATAAAAATACCTTCTTTCGGCATAACGCAATCGCCGGCCTCGTAGTAGATAGCGCACCGGGTATGGCATTCCTTGCCGATTTGGCTTACCTCGCCTATAACATCATTGCCGATGCGAATTCTTGTGCCGATTGGAAGAGAGAGGAGATCGAGTCCCTCTGTCGTAATGTTCTCGGCAAAGTCACCCGGCTGCACCTTAAGCCCCGCTGCCTGCATTTTTTGTATGCTCTCGATAGCCAGAAGGCTTACCTGCCTGTGCCACTCCGAGGATGCGTGGGCATCCCCTTGGATGCCGAAATTTTCGCCTATTTCGGCTTCATCAACAGGTTTTTTTCTCACGCCCTTTTTATCGCTCACATTTATGGAAACTATGCTTCCCTGCATGATTCTCCTTCGTCCCTTTTTCCTTTTAAAATAACATACTACTCCCGGATTTTAAAAACGTTGCATTTTACCGGTTTCTCTCATTTTCCGGCTTGACTGAGGAATCCGGCGTAAGGCCATGCCGTTATTAGGTTATGACTGTATTCAGCTTCAAATATTTTTCCATTGGACCAAAATCCCTATCGTCATGTAATAGAGAAAAGCGATGATGAATACAGAAAGTTCCAATCAGAATATCTATTGTTTTTCTTACGGTAACGCCATACTTTCTGAGTAACCGATAATTCAGCGCGCTCTTGATCGCCAATTCCTCCCCTACCATCTCCAAAAAGGGAAAGTTTAAGAGCATCTTTCTGGCGGTTTTGAAGTCAGTGTCGCTCTGGAACCCTTGCAGAACCTCAACCAAAATGAGGTCGCCCATTATAATCTGCTCATGACCAAGCGCCGAATCCAGCCAGTCGGTCTTAGTCGTTGTCTTGCCATTGAAATAATCAATCCAAACAGATGAATCCACTAAAATCATTTATCTGTCCGCATTCTGTCCAAGTCGCCATGCCACTTGAGTTTACCTCGAAACGCTTTAATTTTTGCTTGTCCGCGAAGTTGCACCAGCAATTTCAGACCTTCTTCTATGGTATCCTTTTTCGTCTTGAGACCCGATAGCTTAATAGCAGACCTCATCAGATCATCATCTATCACAACATTGGTTCTCATTACAACCTCCTATGTGTATTGATACATTATATTATACACATTAAAACATATTTCCGGAAATTTATTTTGATATTCCATATTAATTGCGATTCCGGCCATTCCGACCCACCCTTCCGCAACATTATCCACGTCACCTCTTCCGCTAAATCCGGCGCCCCATAATCACAGTGACTTCCGTCGCGAAATATTACCCGATAGGATTACTGGATGCACCCTGAGAGTCCACAGTTTCACGAAGGCGCAACTATTGACGTTCAGTTTCTTGCCCAGTCCGGCGACCAGGTTCCTCATTTTGGTGTAGCAGAGTGGGAACACCCTGTCATCAAGGGGCACTTGCTTCGTGGTGATATACTCAACCAGCCTGGCGGCAATGTGCTCCGGCATAAAGGCAACCTCGGCATCTCTCCCGGGCTTAGGCTCTTGAATTATAAGCTTCCTGCCGGATACATCAGATGCTCTAAGGTTGAGGACTTCCCCGATTCTCAGTCCGCACCTGGCCTGAAGCTCCAGGATTAGCCACAGTAACAAGTTTCGACCCGAAAGTAAAAATTGAAACAAATTGCATTCACTCCCCCCGAGAACCATTTCATTAATTGTTGGGAAGGCAAGATATTTATGAGGAAGCATCCGACATGTTCAATGTATAGACCTGTACCCTCTTACTAAAAAAGGTAAAGAAAAATTAAGAGATAAGAAACCGGGGGCAGCGTGACAACTTCGCGGGACGTGTTTATTTTTTGGGTCCCTCATCATTTCAAAACCACGCATAAATAGTGTATATTTTAAAGAGATACAAGCATTGGGGTTGGCAAATGGGTAATGAGAAAAGGAGGCTAAGAGTGTGAAGTACGCAGACAAAATAGTATCAGACAAAGAGGTTATGATAGGCAAGCCTGTGATTAAAGGCACACGGATAACTGTAGAACTTATCCTGAAAAAGCTTTCAGAGGGAATGTCAATGGATGAGTTGACTCAGGCGTATCCTCACCTCACAAGGGAAGATATTCTTGCAGCGCTTTCATATTCCGCAGACGTAATATCCAGAGAGGAATAATTGGCGTTTAAAATTCTTGCTGATGAAGACGTCGACTTCCGGATAGTCACCGCCCTGAAAAATAAAGCATTTGATGTAATATCGGTGCTTCGGGACTATAAAGGTGCGTCAGACGAAGAGGTCATCGGACTTGCAAAACGCTTTAATGCTATTCTTTTGACAGAAGACAGCGATTTCGGTCACTGGGTATTCGCGAGAAAAGAAAAAAAATAAGCGTAATATTCCTCCGGGATGAAAACAAGGAATTAGACAGCGTTACCAATTCGCTCATGAAAGTTCTCAACAATCTCGGTTCCTCGCTTTATGGCAGATTTGTTGTCATTACTGCAAATAAGATACGTATCAGAGATATCTAAAAGGATGATGTTTCGGAAATAATTTGGGTTAGCGACATGAATAGCCGTCTATTCATAGTTGACCTTCAGAATGATTATTTTCCCTGTGGTAATATGGAACTAGTGTAGTGAGGCAAAAATAGGACAGTGTCACATGGGAGCTCACCATGCAAGTCCCGATATCTGACAGGCTATTTATAGACTATCTTCAATGTAATCACAAAGCATTTCTCAAGCTCTCCGGGAAAATTGGAGTTAAAACCGATTTCGAAAAATTGCGAGATGAAAATTACACAGGATATTGCCGACGAGCAAGAGAGCTCCTCTCAAAAGATGGCGATATTGCATTACCATATGGAGTAGATAGGACATTCAAGGAAATTAAAAAAAAATCTTTCAGTCGCTGTCGGTATCTCGATTTCCAATGATAAACACTCTCTGATTCTTGATGCAGCAGAACTGGCTTCACAATCTTCCCTTCGGAAACCAGTTTATAATCCTATCATTTTTTTGCCCTATCAAAGGATAGGCAAACAACACAAACTGTTACTGGCGTTCAAGTGGTCCGACCATAACGCTTCAGGTCTCATGAGCTTGTTGTGGCGACAACAATGGGAGGTAACGGGAAAAATTATTGACAAACAAAAATTGCTCACCTATGATTTCTTGGTGCACCCCTTTAAGGCAATGGCATTTTGAAAACGTGGGCTTCTACACAGGCTCTTGACAGGCCATGTCGACACCCAACATTTATTTCCAAGAGAATCTCTCACGTGTGGTGGAAAAGAGACAGTGCGGGTTCCAGAAAGGAATTTTCTATTACATTCGCTTATGGTAATATGTTAAAAAGCCCTTTCGATGGATTCTTGAAATCGGGAATGAGCAATTGATATAGCTACAAGGAAAATCAAGACATGTTGTTAAATGGATCGTTTGTGGCATAAAGACTGCATTGAGGGCAGACTCAAGCCAGATTAACCGTGTGCTTCATCTGGCGGTTATGCAGCTTACTTCACAGCTTAAAATATTGCAAGGAGTCGAACAATGACAAATACTTTAGAAACGGTACTCGAAAAAGTTCAAGAAGGTCATGGACAGGGCGGCGTATTAGACCAGATCGATAAGATATTTCGCAAGCAGCAAAGAATCAATTTGTTTGAAAAATTAGAAACGATCGATAATCATAAGGTATATAATTTTCCTGTTATTCTTTATAAGAGCATTCTGTCAAACGGAAAAAAGCAGCCTGCCTTATTGCGCTTTTATCTTCCGTCCTGGAAAGATCACGATGCGATCTTTTGGCATGCGCTCGGTGATTATGTCATCCTCGCTTTGCACCGAGTTACGGATATCGAATTTGACAGTGCCAGAGGCCGGCTGAAGATGAAATATTTTCCCAAGATAAAAGGTCGGATAAAATATCCGGAAGACATCAGGGGGATCATCCAGAAGATTGCTTATCTTGTGGATAACGAAGGGTTACCAACAGACTTCACTCGTTTTCGGCGCATGACAGAACGACGTGACAGCTTGGGCGAAATGAGCAAAGAACAGGCCGCACTTATCGGCGTAGCATTGAAGCTTATCCAAATTCCTTAGTATCAATTTCCTATTGAAATCTCAATGAACGAAAAGTATAGCACAGGTCTCGATTCCAGGAAGGAAAAGGTTCCGACGGGCGGTCGTTTTCGTTAATTGATAACCGCCACGACATCGTGGACAGTTGCAAAGTTTGCTGCACAAAAGCACAGACATGAAAGAACACAGCCTCCGTATCAAGTTCAAGGCGTTGCACTGTCAGTTCAGTGCTAACAGCCATTTGTGGGCTATTGTAATTGCCACTACTGAATTAACCTGATAGCTTTGTCCTTATGAACCAATGTTGTCCACGATGTTGTGGCAGTCATCAGTTTAATAAATAGGCATAACTGACCAAACCCAACGAGGACTTCGGGGGGCAACTTATCAGACAGGCCAATTTAATTGAACACCTCGCTGTCTTTGAGATTTCCTTACTGAAATCCGCGATAGTTTCGGTTCGCATAAACTGTTTTATGCTGGAAGTAACAATATAGATTTGAGGAGCGGCCTAGACATTTTGTTGTAGCTTAGTTTAGCGTTAACTTTGCTTCTTGTTGAGAGTTCCCAAATATCTGTTCTGATACACCTTTGAATATGGATAATGGGCGGTTAAATGCCGCCCATTACCGGATTATATGCCCCTACGTCAATAATAGAAAGAATGCTCACATATTATTGCATTCCCAGGAAAGCCCTCGCAAGGAAGGCAGCCATCTGGTCCCTCGTAACATTTTCCGAAGGGCAGAAGTCTCCGTTCCCACAGCCGGTGGTTATTCCAAGTTCCTTTAACTTCTGGACATAGGGGAAAAACTGATCTGTCGTTGGCACATCGCTGAAATAGGGTGTTGTCGATCCACAAGCTACCGATGCTCCATTCACCCCTCCCGTGCAGGTGTAGTTTGCTCCATACAGCGCCCTTATGATAAACGCAGCCATCTGGTCTCTCGTAACATCTCCGGAAGGACAGTAGTTGCCGTTCCCGCAGCCGGTGGTGATTCCAAGCTCCTTCAGTTTCTGGACATATGTGAAGAATTGGTCTGCCGCCGGCACGTCGTTGAAATAAGGTGTTTCAGTTGCACAACTTACCCCTCCCTTGCAGGTGAAGGTTACAGGGCTCTGTCCTGCCTTAACTTGCGTTGACCTGACAAGGAAGGCAGCCATCTGGTCCCTGGTGACATCTTCGGAAGGACAGTAGTCGCCATTACCGCAGCCGTTGGTTATCCCCGCATTGTAAATAGCTTCAATATATTTATAGAAAGCCTCGGCGGGGGGCACGTCGGGAAAAGTGCCTGATGCCCCGGACTCTACTCCACGCACACACCGGACCCAGTTGCCGTCGTCCGACTTACTGTCTCCGGCTACTGCACCATTGCCGAAGTCTTCGGTGAACGCGTATACAGCATTTCCAGCTAAAGTGGTGGACGACCAGTAGAGGGACGAATTGGCATTCGGGAAAAAGGTTAGATTTATTGCCGGATTGGATGTAGTAACATCTGTGATGGATGCCAGTTCTTTTATGTTCGGCAGCCGCCAGTCTGAATTTCCGCCGAGGACCAGCCCTGTACAGTATGACAGGGCATCAGTCCATGAGGCAAATGATGTCATCTGGCCTGGGTCTGCCTGCTGCCACATGAGGCCAGTTGTACTGTCAGAGACCGTACCGTTTCTGTTGTCGGTAAAGCTCGGCGGTGGCTCTTGTCCGCCACGCACGCAACGGACATAGCTCGGGCCGTACAATTCATTGTAGCCGCCGGCAAAGCCATCGCTGAAATCCACGCCCCACCACGCGGGGACCTTCAGGTAAGCATATGTGGTAGACGACCAGTAGTAGGTATAAGGATTGGTATTCGGGAAATATGTTGTGTTAATTGTCGGCGCAAGAGCGTTGCCGTAGTTAACAATGCCCATCAACTCCATTATCGCAGGCATCCGCCAATCGGAATGTCCACCGTCACCAAGAGTTGAACAATACGTGCCGGCAGCGCTCCATGTCCTCTGAGTTCCATCATCCTGTTTCTGCCACATGAGGCCGGTTACGTTGTCAGTCACCGTGCCGTCTCCGTTATCAGTATAGCTCATAGAGTTGCTGATGTGCACAGCGTCCTGCCCTGTGCCCGTGCATGAGATCAGGTTGCCGTTTAAGTCGTAACACTGTGTCTGCCCTGTAGCGGGCAGAGAGAAGGCATAAGACTCCGCACAATAGCAGAAAATCAGCAGCGCCTCTGCAAAAAACGGATACAGTCTTTTTAATGTCATACTCAAGTCCCTCCTTTATTTTCCCTGCATAAACTTTTCCCGGCCTTCGCAGGTATCATTATCTTTTTTAATCTTCATGAAAGGTTATGTGTTTTAAAAAAAACACCCGCAGCAAAAAAGTTTCATCACTTGGGAAGGCCATTGGATTGCCTTTTATAATACGTTTATTTGAGCAGAAGTCAAAGCTTTTATCAAGTTGGGGTTATGCAGTTCCTGTGTCAGTGTAATAATAATTTTTACTGCCACAGACTATTTACTTCTCAAGCTCCCTCAAACCTTCCTGTGTTTTATTCCTGGAGAAACCTAACCTATTGTTTGCGTGCATGACCGTATGGAGTAGTCGGTGGAGTCCGTACCAAACCTCCACGAAAATGCTTCTTCACTTTTCGTGATCCCGCAGATAAATGTTTCTTCTGATAATTCACGCAGACGAAATGTGCGCGCCGTCGTCTCCATAGTCTCCGGTTGTACCGTCGATGCAGCTGGACCGAGCATGTTACGGGGAAAAGTCCTAAGTTATGACAAATCTAAATTTTTGCGGAGTACTGTGAGGAACTAAGTCACTTTTCAACGCGCCTGAAAAGAGCGGATTGTCCCGCCGCCGATCACTGTGTCGCCGTCATAGAAGACCGCACTCTGCCCAGGCGCAGGCGCCCACTGCGGTTCATCGTATTCCACTTCGACGAGATCACCATCAACAGCAGTAATAGTCGCAGGCTCGTCTTTCATTGTAGACCTTATTTTTACCCTGGCCCTGAAGCTGAGAGTCGGTGAGCCGGTGAGCCGGTGAGTGGGCGAAAAAACCTCAATAATCTGTGCAGTTTTTTGATTTTTCTCCGATTCCCCGATTCTCCGCTCCCCCGACTCCGCCTTTTTCTCCGATTCCCCGATTCCCCGACTCCCCGACTCTGCCTTTCCCCGATTCTCCAATTCTGCCGTTGAGACGAGCCAGTTAATTTCTTCGACTTTAAAGGCCCTCCTCATCGCAGCTTCTCTCGGTCCTATGTAAATGGCATTCTGCACAGGATCTATTCCCGCCACATAGCGCGGCTTGCCAACGGCAATCCCCATTCTTTTTCTCTGGCCTATAGTGTAAAGATGTATTCCCTTGTGACGGCCCACTGTTTTGCCTGTTTCAACATCAATGATCTCCCCTTCCGTCCTCTCGGCCAGACCCTCCATGAATATGCAGTAGTTCTTATCTCCGATAAAGCAAATTTCCTGGCTCTCGGGCCTTTTGGCAGCAGGGAGATTCAGCATTTTTGCGATTTCACGCACCTCCGGCTTTGTCTTGACTCCGAGGGGCAGTATAAGCCCGGACAGTTCCTCCTGTTTCAAGACATAGAGCACATAAGATTGGTCCTTGCGCGCATCTATTCCTTTCTTGAGCTCAGTATTACTAATTCTCGCATAATGGCCGGTAGCAATATACGCGGCATCCTTTTGGTTTGCGATTTTAAGAAGATAGGGGAATTTTATATGCTTGTTGCAGAGTATGCAGGGATTTGGAGTAATTCCCTTCTTATAGGCATTAATAAACGGTTCTACGACCTGCTCCAGGAATTCCTCTCTCAAATCAATCACCGTGTGTTTGACCCCGATATGTCCTGCGGTCCTTCGGGCATCGTCGATCGATTCGAGAGAACAGCAACCTGACAAGGCGGTTTTCAGCCGCGTCTCATAAAGAACAAAACTCACCCCCTCAACCTCATATCCCTGCTCTTCCAGGAGATACGCGGTAACGGACGAATCTACCCCACCGCTCATGCCGACGATTACTTTTCTCATTGATGCCTGTGCTCCGATACTTTATTATACAGAAACATCAGGTTATAGGTTATAGGTTATAGGTTATAGGTTAGTAGTGTTTTTAGATTTATTTTTATCCATCACCCATTACCTATGACCCATGACCTATCACCTGTCTTGTTTTTAGCCCGTTATTTTTTACTTTTACGGCTAAAGTATGTTAGAGTTACGAATTGCTATCTAAAAAGGAGATTGCGGAGAATGAGAAAAATATTGTTACTGTTTGTGGCCTTTATTTTTGTTGCCTCCTGTTCAAAAGGCGGAGGAGTGCAAGGCAGTTACGTGGCAAAAATTGATGGCTCGACCATTACCAAAGAGGATGTTCAGACTGAAATGAGTTCGCTGCCGGAAATGGCAAAACAATTCTTTCAGGGTCCTGACGGTACCTCACGGTTTGTAGACGAACTGGTCAAAAAGGAAATGCTGTATCTTGAAGCCAAGAAAAGGGGACTGGACAAGAGTAAGGATTTCGAGAGAAGGGTTGAAGAGTTCAGAAAGATTACTCTGATTAACGAGTTGCTTCAGAAAGAGATAGAGGCGTCGTCAAAAGTCAGCGAGAAGGATGCCGAGGACTATTACAACAGCCATAAAGATGATTTTATGATGCACAGTCAGGTAAAGCTGAGCCAAATAGTTGTACAGAATGAAGACGATGCAAAAAAAGCTTTTGAACGGGTCAAGAACGGCGAAGATTTCGCAAAAGTGGCTTCCGAAGTATCAACAGATAAAAAAACTGCGAAGTCGGGAGGCAACATGGGTTCCTTTAAGAAGGGTGAACTTGCCCCTGAAATCGAGGAAGTTGTCTTCAAATTAAGGAAAGGTGAAGTTGGAACTCCTGTAAAATTAAAGGACGGCATTCACATTTTCAAGGTAACTGATGTAAAAGGAACAGTTGTTGAGTTTGACAAAGTGAAGGGAATGATCATGCAGCGTTTGACCGCAGAAAAACAGAAAAACAGCTTCGATAAATTCCTGGACAGCCTCAAAAAGAATTACAAGGTCGAAATAAATAAGGAAGAACTTGCAAAGCTTTCTGCCACGCCGAAGCTGATGCCGGCGCCTAATCCGGAGCCTGCACCGGCCCAAAAGTAAATAAACCGGGGACCGGGAACCAGGGACCTGTAAAAAGTGTCCCTGATACCCGGTCCCCGGCCCCTGATTTTATTTCCCTACGCAGAACTCGCTGAATATTTTATTGAGGATGTCGTCAGTGGTAAAAATGCCGATTATTGCTCCCACGCAATCAAGGGCCTCCCGCACATACATGGCAACGATCTCTAGTGGAATGTCGTTTTCAAGCACGTTTACTGCCTCGGCAAGCGCCTGCGAGGCCCGGTCGAGTGAATGCTTGTGTCTGATGTTGGTAATGAGAGGGACTTCGGTCTCCCCGCGAACTCCGGAAGCGACACATACGTAATAGATCATAGCTTTCAGTTCCCTGATCCCCTCTCCGGTCAATGCCGAGGCCTCAACAACATTCGTTGACCCGTCAGGAATATCGAAATGAGGAGACCGGACATCGCACTTATTAATAAGGACAATTGTCCTTTTATGAGCAACCGCCCTAAGCAGTTCTTCATCAGCCCTATCTACAGGCATGCTGCTGTCCAACACTGCAATAACGATATCAGCCCCTTCGATAGCTTTCAGGCTCCTTTTTATTCCTTCTGCTTCCGCAAGATTATGGGTCTCCCGAATACCTGCGGTATCCATAATGCGCAACGGCAGACCCTCAATGTTCAGCGTGTCCTCTATCACATCCCTCGTTGTACCTGGCATTTCAGTAACTATTGCCCGGTCTTTTTCGAGAAGAGCGTTCAGCAGTGATGATTTGCCGACATTGGGCCTCCCCACAATAGCAGTTGCTACGCCATCTCTGAAAAATCTGCCTGCTTCATATCCGGCAGAAAGGGTTAATAATTCCTTACGTATGTCTCTCACTGTCTCAATAACTTCATTCTTCCTCACCGTCTCAAGTTCATCCTCAGGAAAATCTATCTGCGCTTCCACGCACGCACACAAGGTTGTGATACGGTCCTGAAGCTCTGTTATTTTTCTGGAGAGCTTCCCCTCCAACTGCGCAAGCGCGAGGCGTTCCGCCTGGTCTGATCTGGCCTTTATGATATCAATAACCGCTTCTGCCTGAGAAAGGTCTATCCTGCCGTTCAAAAAAGCCCTCCTGGTAAATTCTCCGGGCTCCGCTATCCTGGCGCCTTCCCTTAGGAGCAACTGAAGAACTGCTTTAAGTGGAAGCATCCCTCCGTGACAATTGATCTCGACCACATCCTCCCTAGTGTATGACCTGGGAGCACGCATAACTGTAACCAGCACTTCATCTATTTCCCTCCCCTGGGACGGATCGACAATAAACCCATACGTGATAGTCTGGGATGACACATCCTTCAGTTTTTTAGCGCCGCGCGGCAAAAAAATGCGATCGGCGATATCAACGGCATCTTTGCCGCTGAGCCGGACAATTCCTATCCCTCCCTCGCCTATGGGAGTGGCTATTGCCGCAATTGTATCTTCAGGATAGTCCATATTTAGAGGGTTTGAAGATTAGAGGATTTGAGGGTTAGCCAAACTTCCATTCATCTAATCATCCAATCTTCTGCTTTGAGAGCTTCCGGTTAGTATAGAATTGTTGACCAATACTCAATAAATTGTTTACCAGCCGTAAGGAACAAGGCCAGACGGAAAGCCGAGGATTTGAGGGTTGGCCAAACTTCCAATCATCTAATCATCCAATCTTCTGCTTTGAGACCTTCCGGTTAGTATAGAATTGTTGACCAATGCTTAACAAATTGTTTACCAGCCAGTAAAGGACAAGGCCTGACGGAAAGCTAAGGAACATGAATGTGAACACGACCGGCATAATCATCATCATTTTCTGCTGCGTCGGCTCCATGGAGGAAGGCGTCATCTTCTGCTGTATGACCATAGTAATTCCCATGACCACCGGCAGAACGTATGAAGGGTCCTTTGCGGAGAGATCGTGGATCCAAAGCACGAAAGGCGCGCTCCTCAGTTCAATTGAGATAAGGAGCACTTTATAAAGAGCAAAAAATACCGGGATCTGCAGCAGCATGGGAAGGCACCCGCCCATCGGGTTGACCTTGTGCTTTTTGTAAAGCTCCATAACCTCACGCTGCATTCTCTGCGGGTCATTTTTATATTTCTCCTTGATTTCAGCCATTTTCGGCTGTACATCCTGAAGCTTCTTCATCGATTGCTGCCCTTTGCTCACCAGCGGAATAAACGGGATCCTCACTATAGTGGTAAGAATGACAATGGCAACTCCGTAATTATGAAAAATCTTGTAGAACAACTTCAAAACCCAGAACAACGGGCGTGCGATAATGGAGAAAAAACCGAAATCAATCACATACTCAAGCCCGACATGATATTGCTCAAGCCGGTTGTTTTCTTTAGGACCGGCGTAAAGCATATAGTTATTTGTCCCGCCTTTAAATTCCGCAGCCACCAACGCATCAGCGCCTTGGTCCCACACTCTAACTTCATCAACAGGCTCCTTGGGGACCAGGGAAGCAAAGAAATACTTGTCCTCCTGCGCAAGCCATCTAACACCCTCTTTAACCACCTTGGGCTCTTTCAGTTTAGACGCAGAAAATTCAAGCCTGTCCGCATCCTTCAATATCACAGGCCCGGTGTGTACTGTGCGTGAACTCTCTTTATTATAAATGCCGAAATCTTTTCCAAGCGTTATCCAATATGACGGAAGACCGTTTACTTCATCTTTCAGGTCAATTGCATAATCGCCGTAATGGAAAGTATAGGTCCTGCGGATGGAGATGCCCTTGTCGGAAAAATCGAAGGCAATAGAGGCGGTATTTACTTCAGGAGTAAGTTTTACATTACTGCCGAGAATCAGGAAGGGAGCATGGGCAAATTGGAACCCCTCATTCGCCCCTATCGAAAACGGGGGGAGGACATCATCCCCCTTTAAAACTATCGGTTTTCCGCTCTCATCACTGTAGTGTTTAAGCAGGATGCTTTTTATGGAACCGCCCAGGGAACTGAACGTAGCAGTATACAGGTCGTTATCCACCACCACTTCTTTTTCCGCTTCGGTCACATCGGTCTTTTGGATTAAGACTCCGGGGGTAGCAGAAGCCTGTTTCACTTCCTCTTTGGCGGGTTCCTTTACAATGCCACTGCCGGCGCCAGGATGCGCTGCAGGTTTCAGAAAAAAATACTGGTAGCCAAGCAGTATGGCAATAGAAAGAGTAATAGCAAGCAAGGTCCTTTTTTCCATATTAAAAATCCTTTACCTTTTTTCCACCGGGTCATATCCGCCCGGGTGAAATGGATGGCACTTTAAAATTCTTTTGATGGTAAGATAGCTGCCCTTGACCGCGCCGTATTCTTTCAATGACTCAATGGAATACTCTGAACATGACGGCGTGAATCTGCAACTTGAAGGCAATACAGTTGAAATCATGTATTGGTATAACTTCACGAAGGCAATTATCAGCGTTTTCATTGCCGGGACCTGCTTACAGTCAGCCTGCCAAACGTTTCCTGCCCTTTGCCCTTCTGTTCTTAAGCACCTTTCTCCCCCCGCTGGTGCTCATACGGGTGAGAAAACCGTGGGTCTTTTTCCTTCTGCTGTTATGCGGGTGAAATGTCGTATATGTTCCCATTATTAATAGCCTCCGCTCAAAATACTGAACACAAATTATAAATTCCCCGGCATAATAAAGTCAACACGATCAAGAGAACCCTGATTCACCATCAAACCACAGAGGACACAGAGAAACTCATGGATTTAAGAAGACATAACATCAGATATGACTTTAATCTCTGTGCACTCTCTAGCTAACGTTCAGTTTTGTCTTTTTTCCTGAAGGCCTTGAGAGCACAGAGAAAAACTCTGTGTTCTCTGTGGTTCGGTGTTTTAGGTGGTGGATTCTGGGAGAAAAGGGGGATTCGAGAAATAGCTCTTTGAAGTCGTGCTGTCGGGAGGCCTTACATAACTGCAGCAGGACGGTAATCTCCATACGCTTGTGGACGCTGCTATTCTCTCACCATGCGTCTTTTTACGCCTTTTGCCGTCATTCCGGTGCTTAAGAGCACCTGCTTAGAGCACCTAGTGTTGGTACTGTTGGCTTGTCCGGAATCGTTTTTAAAAACAGTGAAGGACGATTCCGGACAAGCCGGAATGACAAGTCACTTTATTTTCATTCGTCTTCACTATCATAATTCCATATCAATATAAAAACCCCTATTTCTTTGAATTCTTCGGGACATTAAGCTTTTTCTCATGCCTCAGGCATTCCTGAGCAGAGGCATTGAACACCTCGACTGAAGGCATGCTCCTGCTTTTAAAGCCCAATGCCTTGCATCCATAAGGGAAGCGCCTGTCCCAGGTGATATAAAAATGATTACATGAAAAACAATCAATATTGCCCATGACGTTCCGGACGCTTATGTTCCATAGGATTCGTCTCCATGTACTGCTTCGTTGATGTCGCCCTGTATTAATATTAAAACATCCGGAAGGTTAATTGGCGCCCCATCGAGAGCTTTTTTCAATGCCCGGCTGTCAAACTGATACGAAAAATCGTCCCGCACATATGTCAGCGTAAAATCTATATCAGGGTGGCCGCTTATAAGTACGACCATCGTCGCCCCTATATTTCCCATAGGCTTTCTATCGATATGGCTGCGCTGCAATACCACTGTGATGAGAGTTCCTTTGCCAGGTGAGGATTCCAGGGAAAAAGCTCCGTTGCATCCTTCAGCCGCCTGCTTGAGCAGAGGAATGCCAAGGCCGAATCTCCTTACCTTTTTTGTCGTAAAGAAAGGATCGCTGACCTTCCCAAGCGTTTCGGCATCCATCCCCCTGCCGTTATCGCGGATGCTGAAAGTAAGGAGGTCTTCGGCGGAACTCTCTTTTATAACCACATCGATTTCAGTTGCCCCGGCATCTATGGAGTTTTCTGCTATATCAAGAATGTGCAGTGATAAATCTTCCATCATTCTCCCTGAGCATGATGATTAGAAGGTTGGAAGGTTGGAGGGTTAGCTTCCGACCTTCTAACCCTCCAACCCTCTCAGCTGTTAATCACGATTTTTCGTTCGCCTTTTAAAGCCTGGGCGATCTCATCAAATGTAGGTCCATTGAGCATAAAAGTCGTGTATCTCCTGCCTATATCACCCAGACTGTGAGCATCGGATGAGGTGACCCATGGGACCCCGGCATAGCTGCCGAATTGCAAGGTCGCATCCCGTAAATCCATGGCATACGAAATCTCCAGGGCATCGAATGCGACATCGTCCGGAATAAACCCTAGCTGGGATATGACACTGAAACTCTGCCTGTCAATATGGCTGGCAACAGCTATGCCCTCAAAAACATGAATGTTTTTTACTAGTTCGCCGAGAGAAAGGCTGGTTGCCCCTATGAGGAGCCTCTTGTTATAGTCGAGGATTTCATCAAGTTCGTTTACGACCAATTGATACCCTATGCCGAATTCGTCATTAATACCGCTCTGAAGTGTGTCATATATTATTTCCTGCATTGCGGCAACTTTCTCCACTGAATTAAAAATAGCGAGCACATGGACCTCCTCCTGAGAGGTCAATTCCATAGCGGGTAGAACAGTAATGCCTTCGGTCTGGCCTGTCCTGACTGCAACCCCGGTATTTTCGGCAGAATTATGGTCCGCTACCGCAATTATATGAAGCCCTTTTTCGAGTGCGGCATTTATAATCCGGCGGGGGGTCATGTCGATTTCGGCGCACGGTGAAAGGCAGGAATGGATATGAAGGTCCGCTTTGTAGTATCTCACCGTAGGCAGACTCTTAGTGCTTCAATTCATAAATACGGTTGCATTCGAGCGTAGCTGCATCCGCTCCAGCTTTGTTGCGCTCCTTCGGCGTACGCAACTGTACGCCTCAGTCGCGCGCCTCGCAGGCACGGAGCAGCTGCACTCTCGGTGCGACACCGTATTTTTGAACTGAAGCACTTAAGATGGGCCTGCCTGGGGAGGCTGGCTGTCTTTTATCATAGAATATAGGAGGCCTGCAAGCTCGAATGTGGTATGGGCGCTCATCATTATTGTAACTTTTTCAGCCTCGGCTTTTTTTATTGTAGCAGGTTCAGGATTTCTTCCGTTTGTTAAAAGAAGGGCTGATATCCCCTTGATGACTGCCACTGCCACAATGTTCGGGTGTGTCTGCAGCGTTATCCATAATTCATGGTCTTTACTATGCGCCATCACATCGGAAAGGAGGTCGCTGATGTAGCAGCCGCTGACTATTTGGGACAAATCTCCCTTAACCACTACTTTCAATCCAAGTTTTTCCGCAATAGCGCTAACTGTCAGCATTTCTCTCCTTCAAGTAGAAAATAATTTCGAGGGTTGTTCCTTCTCCGACAACTGAATCAAGCTTAAAGGAGTCGGAGTGTTTGCTGATATTGGGAAGGCCCATACCGGCCCCCCAGCCCATCTCCCGGACCCAGTCAGGGGCGGTGGAATACCCCTCCTGCATGGCCAGTTTGACATCTTCGATGCCGGGTCCCATATCGGTGACGGTAATCGTCAGGACTTCGGCGGTGATCAGATAGTGCAGGGTCCCGGCCACCGCATGTATGACAACATTCATTTCGGCCTCAAAGGCCGCTATGGCGGCCCTTCTCACTATATTATGCGCCACCCCGAAGCTGCTGAGTATTGTCTTTAATTCACTCGAAGCAGAACCGGCATTCGTGAAATCCCCGCCCATTAGATGGAAACATCCCTCAACTGCGACGGATTCAGGCATCATTCCTCCACACAGCATCTCAGCCCGGCAGCAAAAAGTATCCCGCACGTTGTGTACATGGGCAAGCGCGTGGTCAGAAGTACAATGTTTTTCTCTCTGGCAAGTGCGATCATATCTTTTTCGGGTATTCCGCCTAAAGCCAGAAGTACCGCAGGGATATCCGAGATTTCTGCGCTTCTGATGACCTGGGGCTGATTCAGACAGGTGACCAGTAAAGCGCCTTTTTTGCCGTAGCGTAGTACATTGCTTAAAAGGTCGGCGCTGCAGACAGAGGTAATGTCTATCCCTTCAACGCCGCCGTTGGTCACTATCTCGCCGTTTACCAGCTCTATTATTTTCGACAGATGCATTGCATAAACCCCTTCAACACGCCGGCCGGACCACCGGGAGTTGGATACAAAATTTTGCTCCCATCCCCTCTGAGTCCCTGATAAATATAGTGCCTTGGTGTTTCTTGATAATGCCGTAACTTACTGCAAGTCCGAGCCCCGTCCCCTTACCGATTGGTTTGGTCGTAAAGAACGGCTCAAATATCTTGCTGCGGATGCTTTCGGGAATCCCCGGGCCGCTGTCGTTAACGTCGACCTCAACAAACAGGGCGCCGCGGTTTTCGACCACCCTTGTCGCCAGGGTTATCTTTCCCTTTTTCTCCATTGCATCCGCGGCATTGATTAGCAGATTCAAAAGGACCTGCTGGATCTGGTTGGGATCAATGTTTACTTCCGGGAGCGAGCTGTCCAACTGAAGATCGAAAAGGATATTATAGAACCTGGATTGATGCCTGACCATTGACACCGTGTTTTCGAGCAATGTATTGAGATTCATCATGCTTTTCTCCGAAGAGGTCTTTCTGGAGAATCCGAGCAGTCCCTTTATGATCTTCGAACACCGTTCAGCCTGGTCAATAATTATGTTAAGGTCTTCAACGTCCTGTGTATTTTCAGGGGGGGTGCGCTTCAGCATCAGATGGGAAAAGGTGACAATGCCGGTGAGGGGACTGTTTATTTCATGGGCGACACCGGCAGCCATGCGTCCCAATGACGCAAGCTTCTCGGTATTGATCAGGTGTTCCTGGGCCTTGACGATTTCAGCGGTTTTCTTCTGCACTTCATCTTCAAGGCTTTTGGTCCAGTTTTCCATTTTTTCCTTGTATTCTTTCAGCTCGTCCGACATGGTATTGAAGGAACGAGCCAGTATCCCGATTTCATCATGCCCTTCGAAGTCAATTCTGTACTCCATATCGCCTGCCGAAAGGCGTTTCATCCCTTCAACCAGATACGAAAGAGGTTTCGTAACAAAGTGATAAATGATCAGGCACAGTATAAACGACATGATTACCACAAAGGGTCCGCCGTAAAAAAGGACCTTCCAGAGCGGAACATTAGGGAATTGTGTGATGAAAGTAAAGGCACAGAGAAAACCGACCAGCAGCATCATGCCGCTGATAGCAAAGATAAGCTTCCCGGAAAGAGAATCTGCTTTGAGCGGCATCATGCCGCTGATGGTGTAGATAAGCTTCCCGGAAAGAGAATCTGTTTTTGTACGCAGGAAAGCACGCATTGTTAATAATAACTCTTATCACCCGTATGCAGTCAACTTGGGACCTTTTTCGGGGGCGGCACGGCATTTCCGGATAGTCGTCAATGGCCTTTAGAGTTTTGATAATTGTGCCCAGGATTTAAAGGCATTCTCGCGCAGAGACGCAAAGGAAGAATGCCATGGTATAATAGAGGAGAATGGCTTACGATTTTGGTAAAAAAGCGAAGGGGGAAAGAGGTACGAGTTTTTTATAAGAATCCCTCTGGACAATGGAAGAGATGAGTAAAGGCAGTGTGCTAATTGTTGATGATGAAGAGATCGTAAGGGTAAGCTGCCGCCGCATACTCGTTCCCGAAGGCTACGAGGTCAAGAGCGCCGGGAGTGCTGTAGAAGGGTTGGCCATACTCGCAGACGGTCCCATTGATGTTGTACTGACTGACCTTAAAATGCCTGATATCGATGGAATCGAGGTGCTGAGGAAGGTCAAGGAAGAATGGCCGGATATTGAGGTAATAATGATTACCGGCTACCAGACAATCAATACGGCAGTGGAGGCCATAACGCTGGGGGCCTTTGATTATATCGAGAAGCCTTTTACCCCAAGTGCAATAGTGGAAGCTATTGATAAGGCCATCTCGCACAGACAGGAAAAGAGGCAGAACCCCTGATGCGTGAAAAACGGCTCCGCTTGCCTGCTTCTCCTTCCGGGTTGCCCAAACTTCAATCACATCTGATGTTATTTATGCTGTTGTCTTCTTAATCAACTGCTTTATGGTGGCCTTCAGATTGGTCAAATCCGATGATTTCACCACGTAGGCATCGGATACCCACACCGAAAAGTCGTCCCTGTAGTCATAAGCAGTCAGCATAATGATCGGAACATTGGGCCTTTTCTCCTTCATAAGCCTCAACACCTGAATCCCATCAAGGTCAGGCATGAGTATATCCAGAGTGACGATATCAGGGTTTTCCCTTTCGAATACCTCCAGTCCCTCTTTGCCTGAATTGGCGGTGACTACCGTGTATCCCTCGTCCTCAAGCTCAACCTGGTAAAGTTTCAGTATGTTTTTTTCATCATCGACAACGAGTATTTTCATGTCAGCCCTCCTGTAAAGGAATGTAAATTTTGAACTTTGCGCCCGAGCTCCGGTTGCTTTCCACCTCAATTCTCCCGCCATGCTCTTCAACAATCCTTTTGGTTATAGAAAGGCCGAGGCCGGTGCCGGCCGGACGCGTTGTAAAAAACGGGTCAAAAACACGATTGATATTCTCCTCTTTTATTCCGCACCCACTGTCTTCGATTTCGACAATAATATCACTGCTTTGGGCCTGGTGCCCCAGCAAGTCGGCCTCTGATAGCATCACCTGCCGGTACGCCCTTATGATGATATTTCCGTGGTCCGTTGCCTCATTGGCGTTAGTGACAAGATTAAGCAGGACTTCCTTGATGCGGTCATAATCAGCGCGTATCTTAATGGGTCGCACCATCTCGATGGTCAGGATATTGCCTCTTGCGAGGATTGCAGATTCGAGGAGGGTGATAATACTTTCAATTATTTCTCCGAGGTCGAAATCCGTTTTTTGGGGAGGGGCGCTTTTAACAAAGCTGAGCGCATCGTTGAGTATCCCTTCGAGACGGCTTACCTCATCGACTATGATTTTTGAATATTCTTTCAAATCGCCATCCAGCCGTTTTTCGAGCCTTCGGGCAAAGCCTCCTACCGACAACAGAGGGTTTCTTATCTCATGGGCGACTTTCGCCGCCATTTCGCCGAGGGCTGCCATCCTCTTAGTTGCAGCGACCTTTTCACGCAGCTTCTTTAGCTCAGATATGTCTCTGACTATATGCACTGTGCCCATAAGCCCTCCTGTCTGATCGAAGATGGGGGAGGTGGATACCAGGTACGACCCGCCGAGGTGAGGGTCTTCAATCTCCTCGATAAACGGCTTTTTAGTGAGCACTGTTTTATGGTGCGGGCATTTTTTCCAGGGTTCGCTGGTACCGTGAAATACTTCATAGCATTTTTTGCCTATGATTGACTCAAGGGGTTTGCCGATCTTGGCCACCACCGCCTTATTCACCTTTCTGATAGCGTAATCACTGCTGGTGAAATAAACCAGGTCGGATATGGATTCAAAAATATTTTCCAACTCCTGCTCTGCCTGCGCCACATGCTCGAAAAGACGCGCGTTCTCTATGGCCGAAGACATCTGGTCGGAAAACCCTTTAAGAAATTCCATGTCCAGATCGGTAATAGGCCTGCCTGTGTAGATGTTGTCAACCCACAAAACCCCTATGACTTTGTCCAGTGATATAAGTGGGAGTACGGCGTAGGCAAGTGTGCCAAGCTGTTGTATGAGAATGGGATCTGAAAGTGGTTCGGCATGGACATCAGTGACATTAAAAGCCTGTTTTTCCTTCATTGCCTTTGTAAGGATTGTTTCGCTGTCCATGGAGACCTCGACCCCGCGGCAGAGTCTGTCCATGAACGAATCTTTTCTCAGAGGGCCCTTCTCGATTTCCTCCATAATGGAAGCAAGACTCTTTTGTTCAGTGGACAACCGCGACCATATCTCCCATGCCTCCTCATGGCTTGAGGGACCCACGCCGACTGCCCCTCTTAAGGTACGTTTCTCTTCGTCAAGCAGAAAGAGCATTGCGCGATTAAACCCGAGTCCGTCTCCCATGGTTACGGCGGTCAGCACCATCCTTAAGAGCTTGTCCAGTTCAAGTGTGCCCCGCATTGCAGAGCCGATCATCATCAGCTTTGATAACACAGCATTTTTGCTTACCAGATCTTTTTCAATACGTTTTTTTTCAGTTATGTCGCGGGCAATACCGCTAAGACCGGTAACAGTGCCGGAAGGGGCCTTGATGGGTGACAGGGTAAGATTAACATCAATAAGACGCCGGTCTTTAGTCTTCCTGACAGTCTCGATATCCTTGATGGTTTCTCCTTTTATGACCCGCCTAATGTAGACATTTTCAGCTTCTCTGAGAAAATCAGGGACAAAAGGCATATACCTCCCGATGGCTTCATCGCGTGTATAGCCGTATATCTTCTCGGCCCCAATGTTCCACGAGGTAACAATACCTTCCAGGTCAGTAGTAACAATCGCATCCGCGGAATTCTCTATAAAACCCTGCAGATGGTCCCAAAGGTCCTCAAACTTCTGTTTCGCGTCCAAGGCCTCTTTTTCTTTCCTGATGGTGTTTTCGTGTAATATGGCTTTGTCTATAACGATGGCGGCAATGGAAGCAAAGCCTTCAAGTGTTATCTGGTCGTCTGCCGTAAACGGGACTATGGACTCGTTTCCATCCTTATCAATACTTTTTTTGTTGTACAGTCCAAAGGTCCCTATTATTTGATCTCCGATTTTTAATGGAGTGCACACAGCTGTTTGGATATTGATGTGCTGTGAAAGACGGCCGAAATCTTCAGGACTCTGAGCGAATATGGTTCTCCCCTCCACTGCCGCTTTGCCGACAAAACTTTCTCCCAAACTAACTGTTAATGCCTCCCTTGTTTCCGGCGGTATGCCATAATGGGCCTTGATCTTCAGCATGCCGTCTTCTATGAGACGTATCACGCATCCTTTCGCGTTGAAGAGTTTTGCCGTCTCCTCCGAAACCTTTTCCAACAACTCACTGGAATCATTAGCTGATATGATTGCTTTGGTGAGCTCATATATCACCGCTAGCCTGTTAAACTGTTCTTTTGTGGCTTGGAACACTTCTGTCGCGGAACCGTTCAGTAGTGATTGCCCGTTTGTATTTTCCGTGTCGTTCATTATGCTCTCGTCAACGTTATCAGGCCTGCAGGCACGTATTCATTTTTAAGGTATCTTGATAAAGCGCAATATACGCCTGGGCAGATTTTTTCCACGAGAAATCCTTTCCCATGGCATTGCTTATCATTTTCCGCCAGACATTTTTATCATCAAAGGCTTTCACCGCCCGTGCGACAGCATTAATTAATGCTGTCAGGCTGTATTCTCCGAAGAGAAAGCCTGTCTCGCCATCCTCTATAGTATCCGAGAGCCCCCCTGTTTTGCGCGCTACTGGAAGCGTCCCATAACGCATCGCTATCATTTGACCAAGCCCGCACGGTTCGTACCTTGACGGCATTAATAATACATCCGAGCCGGCATAGACGATATGGGCAAAAGACTCATCAAATTCGCGGTAGAAGAAAAAATTATCGCTGAAACGTTTGCTCGCTGCCTGTAACATAGCCTGATAACTGCCGTCGCCTTTGCCGATAACTACCATGTTTGCTCCCTGGCCCAGCAGATATGGAATAGCATCTGCCAGCAGATCAACCCCTTTCTGGGATGAGAGCCTTCCGATAAAGCACATGAGCGGGCCGGGAGCTGTATTTTTTAATGAGGTTTTTTTTATTAACTGTTTCTTGCAGGCCCGCTTGCCTGAATGGTCTGACCGGTCGTAATTTTTGGCAAGGAACGTATCGGTCAAGGGGTCCCATTCAGTATAATCGATTCCGTTCAGTATCCCGCGGATAGAGGAGCTTCTTTTTGTGAGCAGCCCCTCCAGCCCAAAGCCATATTCATTGGAACGTATTTCCTCGGCATAGGTTTTGCTGACAGTTGTTATTTGGTCCGCCCCGATAATTCCAGCCTTAAGGAAATTCACTTTGCCGAAAAATTCAATACCTTCGGGATTGAACACCGAATCGCCCAATCCGGTCACTTCAAGTGTATGCGGGGGGAACAGTCCCTGATAGCCGAGATTGTGGATGGTAAAGACGGAGGCGGTCTTTTTGAAAATGGGGACCTCCCTGTATAAGGTCTTCATGTAGAGCGGAATGAGCCCTGTCTGCCAGTCGTTGCAGTGCATAATATCTACTTGCAAGTCCAACTTCTTGCATATCTCAAGAACACTTTTTGAGAAAAAGGCAAAACGCTGGTCATTATCGGGGTAATCGCCGGCAGACATCCCGTAGAGTTCATCCCTGAAGAAAAAATCTTCGTTTCCTATGAAATAAATGTTGGGAGTTTGAGCCCTGATGATAGCTGTAAATATTTTGCACGTCCTTACCGCGTCACCCATAGGGATGTCAATTTCAATGCCGCTGTCCCTGATCATGCCGCTGAACTGTTCGGCAGTACTTTTATAGAAGGGAACGAACAACAGAGCATCGTGCTTCATGGCAAGGTATTCGTTGAAAAGCGTTCCTGCCACATCGGCGAGTCCCCCTGTTTTGGAAAAAGGGATTGCCTCAGGAGTCACGATGGCCATTCTCATAGTTTTGCTTCTTTCATATACTTGGTTGATTCTTCCGGAGGCGTAGGGTTTATATAAAAGCCTGAGCCCCACTCAAAACCGGCCGTCTTGGTGAGCTTGGGGACAATCTCGATATGCCAGTGGTAGTAATCGTTGATTTCCTCTTTGAAAGGGGATGTGTGGATGATAAAATTGTAAGGTGGCGTATCAAGAACTCTGTCGAGTTGTTTCAGCGTCCTCTGAAGGATTTCCGAGAGACTGGAAAAACTCTTGTCCGGCGGAGAAAAATTCGACTCATGATTTTTAGGCAATATCCATGTCTCAAAAGGCTCCCGCGGGGCAAAGGGAGCTATCGAGACATACCTGTCGTTCTCGTAAATCACCCGTTTGTCGGCGCTTAATTCCTGGTTTATGATATCGCAGAATATGCAGCGTTCCTTGTTGTCATAATATTTTTTTGACGACTCTATTTCTTCTTTGACGCTTTTGGGCACAATCGGAAGTGCTATCAGCTGGGTATGGGTGTGTTCAAGTGAGGACCCTGCGACTTCACCTTCGTTTTTAAAAATCAGGACATACTTGAGCCTGGCGTCTTTATTCAGGTCTGTCAGTCTGAAGAAGTATGCCCAGAGCACATCCTCAACCGCCCTGAGCGGCATGGTAGCAAGGGAAAGTTGGTGGTCAGCCGTTTCGATAATGACTTCATGAGCCCCTATACCGTTCATCCGGTCAAAAACTCCTTCCCCTTTTTTTGTCAGCTCACCGTGTATCTGCAATGCCGGGAACTTGTTGGGCACAACCCTTAGCGTCCATCCCGGCGAATTGGGAGCGGTGCTGGCAGGCCTGAATGATATGATCTCCGGGGTTGTTGTATGTTCGTTACCGGGACAAAACGGGCAGAATCCCCCCGCCCTCCTTTTTTGAGATGGGGATATAAAGTCGGAAGGTCTTTTCCCGCGTTCTATCGATATGATGACCCATCTGCCGGAAATGGGGTCTTTTCTTAGCTCAGGCATATGTCCTCCTTAAGAAACACGTTAAGGTAAAGGTTAAGATTAAGAAAAGCCTCAAAAGGACTTTTCTTTAGCCTTCTTAACCTTAACCTTTACCTTAACCTAAACCTGTTTTTTTTAGTGTTATAATTATAGCACTATGAAGTCAAGTTTTCATGCCAGTGCTGTTAACGGTCCGTTTGAAGACCCGTGCGTTTACATTAGAATAATCAGGGAGAACCGGGCCATGCTCTTCGATGCCGGTGACATCGGAGCACTTGGCCCGGGCAGTCTCCTGAAGATCACCGATATATTTGTCTCCCATACCCATATAGATCATTTTATAGGCTTCGACATGCTGCTGAGGGCTGTTCTAAGGAGGGATGTCCCGCTTAAAATATTCGGCCCCGCCAATATTATAGATTGCGTTGAGGGAAAGCTGAAAGGATATACCTGGAACCTGATAAGAAATTACCCGTTGGAAATAGAGGTGTTTGAGGTAAAAGGCCCCTTAATATCGCATGCGAGTTTTCATGCGGCGCGTTCATTTCAAAGGGAAGACAATCCTGGAAGGGAATTTAACGGCACCGTCATGGAAGACCCGCTTTTTACGATAAAGGGGGTAGAGCTTTGCCATCAGATACCGGTTATGGCCTATGCTCTTGAAGAGGCTTTTCACATAAACATCGACAAAGCGGCACTGAACTCGCGGGGGCTGGCTGTCGGGGCCTGGCTTTCCGCCTTCAAAAAGGCGATCAGGGCAGGGTCTCCCGATACTACTGTTTTCGAGGTTTCTGACACGCAATACAGTATGGCTGAACTGATGCCGATTGCTCACATTACCAGGGGACAGAAGGTGTCATATGTAACTGACATCTCCCCGTCCGATGAGAATATAGAGAGGGTGGTGAGATTTGTCACCGGCTCCGACCAGCTTTTCTGCGAGGCATATTTTCTCGAAAGGGACAGGGACCGTGCAAATGAGCGCAATCACCTCACCGCGGCATTGGCAGGCCGGATTGCGCGCGAGGCAAAGGCAGGAAGCCTCGAACTAATACATTTCTCACCTAAATACACCCACTGCATGGATGATATTTACCGTGAGGCCATGCGGGAATTCAGGGGCGCCTGACCGGTATCTTGACAATTTCCCCGGATGTGCTATAGTCTTTCAATGTTAAGCTAATATAACATTTTATCTAAAACTCTTTTTCTTCTTCTAACCCAAATCAGGCAATCAGAGGTGTTGAACAATGAAACGTTTATTTATTCTCATATCGTTGTTGTTATCTTTATCGTTGCCCGTGCATGTTTTTGCCGCGGAAGAACTGCATGCCATCACAGAGAATGCCACCACCGGTAAGATGTACGAAAGAGCACTGCAATTTTTTACGGAGAAAATACCGGAGGCGTTTGAAAAGCGGCTCAATGAATCTCAGAAGTATCTTGATATGACAACCAGGATTTTCGTGGACAAAGATATACCTCTCGATCTGGCTTATCTGCCTCTCATCGAAAGCGGGTTTTCTCCTGTATCCGTAGGCAGGGGGGATGCTGTTGGCCTCTGGCAACTGGTAAAGGGGACTGCGAAAAGGTACGGCCTCAGGATAGACCGCTATGTGGACGAGCGGAAAGACCCTGTAAAATCTACTTATGCGGCAGCGAATTATCTAAGGGACCTGTATAAAATGTTCGGCGGTTGGGACCTCGCACTCGCTGCATACAACGCAGGAGACGGGAAAATCAAACGCCTGCTTGGTAAATATAAGGATGTGCGCTTTCCAAATATGCTAAACAACTATCTGGCAAAGTTTATGGCTGCTGCTACCGTGGCCCAGGACCCGGAAAGCTACGGGCTTGCTTCGCCTGAAGATATGACAGATGATGGGCCGGGATACAGTGAAGTAATAACAGACAAATCAATCAGCCTGAGGGCAATTGCAGGGATGTGTAACACGACAGTCCATACGCTTAAAGAACTGAACCCTGCATTAATTGCAAACATGACGCCGCCGTATCAGTATGTAATCCGCCTGCCTAACCCCTGAAATGAATATAGACGAGGGCAGTTCCCCGCCCTCGCCCTCATCTATATTCATTTTTTTATCCCTGCTAGTGTAGTGTCTAATAAACGACTGGTGTTATTATGAGCGTATGCAATCTCACACGATGGTCATTCCTGACGAGCCGGAATGACAGGGTCCCCGAAAAGTCGCAGACTTTTTGGTGTGCAATGACATGATACCGATGCTACGCGCTCGATTAATCATCCTATGGATAACATCACTTTTTTAAGGATAATATACTAGTCGACCGGCCCTGCTGAAAAGATAATCTTTTTAAAGGTACGATTAAGCGTTTTGCTGGTAAAGTCTTCCATTTCCGGGCCAGGCCTGAAAGACATTGTCTGTCCTTTGGTGACTTTAATTTGGGGAACTGCAACCCATGTCTTTTCCCCGTCTTTTTCAAGGAGGACATAGGTGTAGCCGCCGCTGTTCATGGTTTCAGCTACTTTTCCAGTCAACGCAGGTCCCGCATGTGATGCAGAATACATTCCCTGCAAGGCTATTAGCAATGCTACGGTGAATACCACAACCACTACTGTCCGTAAATTCTTTTTCATTCTACAACTCCTTCTTAAAACTTAATTTACTTACCAGTTATTATAACACATGATATCCCCCACTTAAAAAAAGTGCGCTCTCTCTCCTGTGGCCCGGGTGTGCGTCATGGATGTGGGGCGCGCCAAGACGTCATTCCCGTGCTTAAGGGCACCTGCTTCTGGTGCTTAAGGCGCCTACTGTTGGGACTCTTGGCTTGTCGGGAACACAGATGATCTTCCGCAAAGACAGCGGGGCGGACACAGCGGACTACCCGCCCGCAAACGGGGTCCCCTGCAAGTCGCAAGACTTGAGGGGGTGAGAAAGTAAAATTACCCCGTACTGCGTATGAGTTATTTATTCGCAGACCCTTGAGGCGCTCGTTTCAATCCTTTTGCCGGTCCCTGAAGGTTGTGCACCACCTCGGCGCCGATGAGAAATATACACGATGAATAAAATACCCACAACAAAAATATCACAAAGGCCGAAAGGGGGCCGTAAACAGTTCCTAAGTGCACAACCTTCACTACATAAAAAGTAAAGAGGTGTTTTGCGGCTTCATGCAAGATAGCAGTAAACAATGCGCCGGCAAGCGCATTGCGGAATTGGACCTTCCTGAGCGGAAGAAACCCGTACATAATAGCAACAATCAGAAAGATAAGCATAAACGGGACCAGATAACCTATAAAGAAGCCGGCGATCTTGCCTACCCTTATATCCGGGAAAACTTCCTTCACTGCCTTAAGGATGGAAATGGCTGATGTTGCGCCAAAAGACATGATGATTACAATGAAAATGAGCGTAACAATAAACAATGAGCGCACCATCAAGACCGGAAAAGGCCTGACGGCCCGTATTTTGAAGACCTTATTGACCGCTGTTTCGAGCGACGAAAAAAGCTGGAAAGACAGCAGCCCGTACACAATAAATGTGAATTTTCCAAGACCGCGGTACGATATTAATTTCTTTAATTCTTCCGTTATCTTATACGTGATGCTGGGGAAGAGGCCCGTCAATTTGGCAGAGAAAAATTTGAGAAATGCCTCGTTCTCTCCTATAAAATAGCCGAAGATGGCAACAAGAAAAAGGCAAAACGGAATAATGGCCATCATGAAAAAATATGACAATGATCCGGCAAGCATAAGCCCGCCATCTTTAAAAAAATCAATGAAACTCTTCAGAAGTATTTTCAGATATCGGCCCAAATTCATTAATTGCGCTGTTATTTATTCGCAGCCCCTTAATTCTTTATCTTGAGCATCAGTTCGAGATTTTTCCGGTAATCCGCAGCAGCCTCTTTTTCCATCCCCTGCTTTTCATAAACTTCAGCCCTGAGCCGGTAGGCAATAGAAGCAAATGGGTTCTCCGTTATAGCACGCTCAAATACTGCCAGCGCCTCCTTTAACTGCCCATCCATCCCCAGCGCATACGCAAGATAGTACTGTGCCGGTGTGTATGATTCATACTTTGCCGCGTTTTTCAATAGCTCAAGCGCCTCTCTCACCTTGCCTGCCCTTACCTGCACATACCCCAGCTCACTCATCACCGCAACATTGCTGGGCACTTCCGCAAGCGCTTTCTTCAACGTCTCCTCGGCCTCGGCGCCCTTGCCATCAAGCTCATACAGCTTAGCCAGTTCCAAATACGGCAGCATGTACTTGGGGTCCTTCTCTATCGCCTTCTCAAACAGGGGATATGCCATAGCATACTGCTGATTACGTACAAACCTGCTCGCAAGGTTGGTGTAGGCGACAGCATCGTGGGGCGGTTGATATACAGAAACCACTTTCTTGCGGACCGGCTCGCCGGCCAGTCCTGCCATATAATCAAACAGCTCCTCAGTCGCCACCAAAGGCAAGCCCGGGAGCTCATACGATATTGCGCCTTTGACAATAACCACTGTCGAGGGCAAGGCGATTACGGCATAGTCATTAAAGGTCTTGAGCTCTTTGTCGACAAGCATGGGGAAGGTGATGCCAAGCTCTTTCACGGTACCCTTTATTCGCTGCATATCATCGCTGCTAACGGTCTGACTGTCGGCATTGATGCCTACAACCATGACACCTCTTTCAGCATACTTTTTGTGGTAGTCTTCCAGCCGTTTCAGTATAATCGATGAATTGGGGCTCCATGTCGCCCAGAAGACGAGAGCCACCGTCTTGTCTTGCGCATACTGAGACAGGCTTGTTTGCCGCCCGTCAAGGTCTTTGAGCGTAAACTCGGGGGCCTGTGCGCCTGCCTGAAGCAAGGCCTGGGCTGTTGCCGTGCAGGCAAATAGTCCGACCACCAGCGCAGCAAATAATGCTGCCCCCTGCGATAATACTATATTGCAGCTGTTCCGCTCTCTCAATGCTTTCATAACATACCGCCTTTGATTTTCTTTATGACCTGCTCATGCGGCCTACACACAGTCTGATATTATAACAAACCGTTTAAAGTTAGAGTTCACGAATAAATAACTTGCGCATTCAGGCCGCCGAATTCCTTGACTTTTGGAAGTATAAAAGTTTAATGTTTAGGATTATGGGCAGTTAGCTCAGTCGGTAGAGCAGGGGCCTGAAAAGCCCCGTGTCGGGAGTTCGATTCTCTCACTGCCCACCACTTCTAATTCCATTGGCCTTTCTCACCGCCGCGGAAACATCACCCGTGATGCACCATCAAACCACAGAGCTCACAGAGAAACTCATGGGATCAAAAAACATAACATCAGATCTGCCTTTCTTCTCTGTGCACTCTTTAGTGTAAGTTCAGTTTTGCCTCTTTCCTCAAGGCCTTGAGAGCACAGAGAAAAACTCTGTGCCCTCTGTGGTTCGTGTTTTAGGCGGTCACTTGCCCGGGTCAAATTTTTTTATAGACAACTGTCGGTCAATCGTATATGATATTAATAAATTCGGTCGCAATATTGTAAATAGGGCAACTAAAAAAGTGTACTTATATTTATTGACAAGAAGGGAAATTTTCATGTATGATTTATAGCTTGAGGAGCGGTTTGCTTCCTTGATTCTAAATCAAAGGGGGAGAGGATTGAATGCTTTAGGTACCCATCTTTTGGTGGAATTAAGAGACTGTGATCCTGAAATCCTGAAGGATCTGCGCAAAGTCAAAAGTGCTTTAGTTTCTGCTGCTAAGGAGGCTAAAGCAACTATCATCGATGTATCTTTCCATGAGTTTAATCCGTTTGGTATCAGCGGTATGGTTGTGATAGCCGAATCGCATCTTTCGATACATACCTGGCCCGAATATGCGTATGCTGCAGTAGATATCTTCACGTGCGGGGACATTATCAAGCCTGAAGTTGCAGCTAATTACCTGATCAGCCGTTTTGAAAGCAAAAACCCTTCCATTGTTGAATTGAAGCGGGGCATACTATCGCACACCAACAAGAAGTTTCCTCATAAGGTATGCGATGTTGAACTGCAGATAGCTTAAACCCGAGCACTCAAGTCGCTTATGAGAGCGTGTTGGGTGCTCGGTCACCCCTATTAGGACCTATCTCAAAATAGCTTCTGGCTGCAAGTGGCTGAAATCGCCGCATACAGCGTCATAAAGAGAAAATCGTCCTCAACGCAGCGCTGCTGCGCCTCCGGGTGCTTCTCTCTTTTTTCCTTGCCTGCAGCGATTTCATCTCTCTTTCGCTTCAGTATCTATTTTGAGATAGGTCCTAATTATTTTTTATCGGTCAACGCAGATATTCCAGGTAGGTTTTTGCCTTCCAGCAGCTGCAGTGACGCCCCGCCGCCCGTTGAAATAAAGGTAATAGCATCACCGACGCCGGCCTTATGCACAGCGTAGTCCGTATCCCCTCCGCCGACAATAGTCAGCGCATAGGCATCAGTTACCGCATGGGCAATCGCAAAGGTACCCCTGGAAAAAGCATCAATCTCGAAAACCCCCATCGGACCGTTCCAGATGATAGTCTTGGCATTCTGAAGCGCCTCTGAAAAAAGCTTCACTGATGCCGGGCCGATGTCAAGGGCGCGCCATCCTTTGGGTATTTCCTGAGTGGTGACGATTTTAGTTTCAGCGCCTGCTTCTATAGTCTGTGCAATTACGCTGTCAACCGGCAGATAAAATTTAATATTATTGCGCTTCAAATTTTCCATGATGCTTTTAGCAAGATCAAACATCTCTGTCTCAACAAGCGAGTCGCCGATCTCATATTCCATCGCCCCCAGGAAAGTATAAGCCATCCCTCCGCCCACTATGACCTTGTCGACCTTGTTGACGAGATTTTCGAGCACCCCTATCTTGCCCGACACTTTTGCTCCGCCAAGGACCGCAACGAACGGCCTCACAGGGTTCTCCACAACGCCTTTAAGATATTCGATCTCTTTCTTCATGAGGAAGCCGGCTGCGGAAGGGAGGAACTTCGTAATTCCTACAGTAGAAGCATGAGAGCGGTGAGCAGTGCCAAAAGCATCGTTTACGTAGAAATCCGCAAGACTCGCCAGGCTTTTTGAAAAGGCCTCATCGTTTTTCTCTTCTTCGGGGTGGAACCGGAGGTTCTCCAGGAGAATGACATCCCCATCTTTCATCTTTGATACAACATGTTCAGCCTGAGGGCCCACACAATCGGGAACAAACACGACTTCCTTATTCAATAGTCGCTGCAACCGTTTGACAACAGGAGCAAGGCTGAAGCGAGGCTCGACCTTTCCCCTCGGCCTGCCAAGGTGAGATGCAAGAATGACCTTGGCCCCCTCATCAATAGCATAATTAATTGTGGGAAGAGTGGAGCGTATCCTGCTGTCATCGGTAATAACCAGATTGTCATCAAGGGGCACATTAAAATCCGCCCGGATGAAAACCCTTTTCCCCTCTATTTGAAGGTCTTCGATTGTAAGTTTGCCGAGTATGTCTTTAATATCGACGGCTATATCATTTCTCCTCGCCATACTTAGCCCCTCTTGCTTATGTAAAGGACAAGGTCCCTCAGACGCGAGCTATAGCCCCACTCATTATCATACCAGGAAATAATCTTGACCATGCGCTTATCCATTACTTTCGTCAAACCAGCATCGAAAATTGAGGAGTGCGGATTCCCGTTGAAGTCGATGGAAACGAGTGGTTCCTCCACATACTGCAGCACCCCTTTCATAGGGCCTTCCGCCCATCTCTTCATAGCTGCATTTACCTCCTCTGCAGTAACATCCCTGTTCAGATCGACCACCAGGTCTACGGCGGAAACGTTAGCGGTTGTAACGCGGATGGCAAATCCGTCAAGCTTCCCCTTCAGTTCAGGCAGCACAAGCGCCACCGCCTTGGCAGCGCCGGTTGTGGTTGGAATCATTGAAAGCGCTGCGGCCCTCGCTCTTCTCAAATCCTTGTGCGGAAGGTCAAGGATTCTTTGGTCGTTCGTGTAAGAATGCACGGTTGTCATGAGACCTCTGACAATGCCGAATTCCTTGTGAAGGACTTTCGCAACCGGCGCCAGACAGTTTGTGGTGCATGAGGCATTGGATATTATTTTATGCTGCCTGGGATCAAGGACATCGTCGTTTACGCCCAGGCAGACGGTAACATCAGGCTCTTTTGCAGGAGCGGAAATAATGACCCACTTTGCCCCTGCATCGATATGTTTTGAGGCTTTTTCACGGTCGGTGAAAAAGCCGGTGGACTCTATTACAACATCCACATTCAGGCTTTTCCAGGGAAGGTTTTCCGGCGCACGCTCAGCTGATACTTTTATCTCTTTCCCGTCGACTATAATGATGCCCTCGCCTGCCTTAACCTCAGCATCAAAAGTTCCATGTACTGAATCATATTTCAGAAGGTGGGCAAGTGTTTTTGCATCGGTAAGATCGTTAATGGCAACTATTTCCAAACCGTCGTGCCCCCTGCTCGTCCTGAAAAAATTTCTTCCGATCCTGCCGAAACCATTGATTGCTACTCTTATTGACATAATAGTCCTCCTTAGAAATTGTTTTTAAAACTATTAATTACTAATCCGGTCAGGACCTTCGGGTAGAAATAGGTCGACTTTGGCGGCATTCTCAAATTAGACAGTGCTACCTTTTCCACATCGGCGATCCCTGTCGGATTCAGGAAAAACACACCGTCAAAATCTCCTTTGCGGACCCGCGCGACCGCCTCGTTGATATCCATTTCATATGCAATGTCGGTTATGCCCAGGTCTCTTCTGAGAATAAGCTCATGGAGCACGACGACATCCAGATCTTTAAGGGCTGGAGGCAGGTCGCTCAAGCCGTCTCTTTTATATTTCAGAATGTAGTAATGCTGTCCCTTGTCCATGTATAGGCCGAAAACATTTTTCCCTTCGAGTGAAAGCTCCCTTGGTACCGCGGCAGGTTCAGGCAGCCTCGAAATGGTAAAGTCAGATTCGAGTTTTTGGAAAATATCATTTTCTTTAAGGCCCCTTATCATCCGGTGAGCAGGCAGTATGGTAATGCCTTCATCAGCCGTATTGGCGAGAAACATCATTACATAATCCCATGGGCCCCTTTTTGCCCCCATCTCTTTTTTGAATTCAAGAGCTACCTCGTAGCGGTGGTGGCCGTCAGCTATGAATATGGGTTTATCATGCAACTCACCGATTATCGATTCAATTTGAGACTTATCGGTGATCTTGAAAACTGAATGCCTGGCGCCGTCCGCATCGGTACAGCTGATAAAAGGCGCCGTAAGAATGTCGGTTAAAATCGAGGATATAATCTTATCGGGGTTGTTGTAAAGGGAATAAATCGGACTGATGTTGCCAAAACATGATTTCATCAGGTCCAGCCTGTCTGCCTTCGGCTTTGAATGGGTCTCCTCATGAGGATATATTCCTTTGCCAAGCTCCTCTATTTTTACAAGAGCGAGAATTCCCTTCAGTCGCTTTCTTTTTCCCGAAAAAACATAATCAATTTCGTAGCCATAGAACGCCGGAGTCTCATCTCTGACAAGAATCTCCTCCTTGACCCATTGCTCCAGGAAATCACGGGCCCGTGTATATTTATTGTTGGTGTCCGTGTCGCCGGCCATTGCTTTGCCTGAATCTATGCGGACGATATTGTAGGGGCTCTTCCGGTAAAGTGTCTCCTTGTAATCAGGAGTGATTACGTCGTAAGGAGGAGCGATCACGTCATCACCCGAAACTTTTTCCGGATTGTAGAGTAGCCCCTTAAAAGGAAGAATATGTGCCATTTCCCGTTGTTTTAAGTAATTACCTGTTTTATTTAAAGCCCTGCCGAATGTTTATATTAGCATTTCAGAGGATCAAATTCAATAAAACGCAGGGATTGGAAGAAAGAAGGTTAGAAGATTGGAAGGTTAGCTCACCACAATCTAACCCTCTAATCCTCTAACCTTCTAATCCTCTTGGAGTATTAATGTTTTCCGCCGTCTTTATGGTCAAATAATGTTTTTACCTCTTCCATCAGATCGCTAATGTCTTTAAATTGGCGGTAAACAGAGGCAAACCTGACATAGGCAACCTTATCAAGTTCCTTGAGCGAAGACATAATCTCCTCTCCTATCCAGGAACTGCTTATCTCTTTGGCGCCCAAGCCTATAAGCTTCTTCTCAATATCCTTCTCGGTCTCCTCAAGTTTTACAATAGGTATCGGGCGTTTTTCACATGCCTTCTTCAAGCCGGTCATAATCTTGTGACTATCAAAAAACTCCCGGCTGCCGTCTTTTTTTATTACCATGGGGAGAGGGTCCTCAACGCGCTCGTAAGAGGTAAACCGCTGCGCGCATTTAAGGCATTCCCTTCTCCTTCTGATGACTTCTCCATCCTTGCCGGCACGGGAATCGATCACTTTGTCCTCTATACTCCCGCAGAAGGGACATTTCATGATGCATAAATCGGAAACTTGGCGCATAGGGCCTGCACCCTTTTATTCATAACGCCGGCGACAGACGGGTCTTTTATATTCTTTATAACGCCGGCTATTATATCGGCTATCTCGTCCATATCTGCCGCCCCCATTCCCCTCGAAGTTACGCAGGGGGTCCCCAACCTGATGCCGCTGGTAATCGCCGGAGGTTTGCTGTCGTAGGGAATTGCATTTTTATTAACCGTAACTCCTGCCTTATCCAGCGCTTCTTCCGCCTCTTTTCCTGTGACGCCGGTTTCGGTCAGATCAACCAGCATAAGGTGGTTATCGGTACCCCCGGATATGATTTTAAAACCATGTTTAATAAGACTGCCGGCAAGACGGCGGGAGTTTTCAACCACCATTTTCTGATAATCTTCAAACTGCGTGGACAGCGCTTCTTTAAAGGCCACCGCTTTTGCAGCGATTACGTGGGCCAGCGGTCCGCCCTGTATCCCCGGGAAAATCATTTTATCAACGGCCTTTGCATACTCTGCCTTGCACATGATCATCCCTCCCCTGGGGCCCCTGAGCGTCTTATGCGTGGTGGCGGTCACAAAATCTGCATACGGCATTGGAGAAGGATGCTGTCCGGCTGCTATCAGTCCTGCAATATGGGCGATATCGGCAAGGAAATACGCGCCTGTTTGTTTCGCTATCTCCGAGAAATGTTTAAAATCGATGATGCGCGAATAAGCGCTCGCGCCTACAATAATCATTTTAGGCTTATGCTGGAGAGCAAGTCTCCGCACGTCATCCATATCAATAAACCCGCTTTCCCTGTTTACCCCGTAAGAGACAGCATTATAGAGCATCCCGGTAAAATTTACCGATGCTCCGTGAGAGAGATGTCCGCCGTGGTCCAGCCTCATTCCAAGGATGGTATCTCCGGGCTTTAAGACGGAGAAGAATACTGCCATGTTCGCCTGACTCCCTGAATGGGGCTGGACATTAACATGGTCTGCGCCGAAAAGTTTCCTCGCCCGCTCAATAGCAAGCATTTCGATAATATCAGCGTATTCGCAGCCGCCGTAATACCTTTTATTGGGATATCCTTCAGCATACTTGTTGGTAAGAACAGAACCCTGTGCTTCCATTACCGCGCGGCTGGCATAATTCTCGGAAGCGATCAGGAGTATTTTGGTCTGTTCCCGCGCTGTTTCCTTGCAAATTGCATCAAAAATTTCAGGATCACTCTTTTTAAGCTGCTCGCAATTCATTGCACGGCCCCTAATTTGATTCTCAGAAAAATCAGAAGCTCTGAGAATCCCCTTTCATTATTGTTTTTTTCTCAATAAGCTGTATTTTTTTGAGCCTGTTTTCGTGCCTTCCCCCTTCGAAAGGAGTTACCATCCATGTTTTCACTATTTCTGTCGCAAGGTCTTTGCCTATTATTCTGCCTCCTAGGACAAGGATGTTTGCATCATTATGGAGTCTGCTCATTTTTGCAGAAAACAGTTCATTGCAAAGGGCTGCACGGATATTGCTAAATTTATTTGCAACTATGGACATGCCGATTCCGGTGCCGCAGATCAGAATCCCGCGGTCGGCTTTTCCCTGTGAAACTGCATGAGACACCAACTCTCCGAAGTCAGGATAATCCACCGACTGCGGCGTAAGGGTCCCAAAATCCTGATACTCATGCCCCATCTCTTTCAGGACACCGATTACTTCATTCTTCATTTCAAGCCCGGCGTGATCAGAACCAATTGCGATAAGCATCTGCCCTCCACGGCTCCGGTCATAGCCCCTGGACGCTCATGAATTCATAGGCCCAGAGCTGACAATAATCATTTGCGCTTGATATTTTGAGACGTGTGACCGAGTTTATTATCTTATCCAAGAGATGAAAGGCAAGTCAAGGAAATTGCTTTTTGGTGTAACCTTGTGCCCTTTTTCAGCGACTTATGGTACAGTAAACTGGACTTTCAGTTGACAGCAGGATAGGAGGACAAAATGAAAATAGAGAAGGGATTCAAGGCAGCATTGGCATTGTCTCTGTGCTTTATAATGGCTGCGGCATTCATGAGTTGTGGAGGGTCAAATAAAATACAGTCCCTCTCCATAACGCCAAGCAATCTCAACATTGCTACGAACACTGTTATACAGTTTGATGCCACTGGTTCACAGTCTAACGGGACTATCGGTAACGTAAATGGGCAGGTTTCATGGAGCTCATCCAATCCGGCGGTTGCAACTGTTAGCGACAGCGGAGTTGTCACAGGCGTTACAGCAGGCTCTACAACAATTACCGCCAGCGCAGGAGGAAACATTACGGCGCAAGTCATCGTTACAGTGGCGGTACCTGTCCCTACAACGTACAGTGTCGGTTTTAATAATCCATCGAGCATTGCCATAGACGCCTCGGGCAATGTGTGGGTTACAAACTACGGTAACGGCACTGTTACAGAATTAAACTCTGCCGGGACACCGCTCGGCACATTCCCGGTCGGCGCTAATCCCTCCGGCATTTTCATAGACCAGCTGGCCAATGTCTGGGTTACAAACCAGGGCGCCGCCGGCACTGTTACAGAGTTAAACTCCAGTGGGGCGCATGTCGGCACATTCACAGTTGGCCTTAGTCCAACCGGCATTGTTCAGGACAGTGCGGGCTTTGTGTGGGTGACACTCAATGGCGCCAACAACGTCGTTAAGTTGACCGTGCCCTCCGGCCAGCCGTCATTTACTCTATTCCCAGTTGGCGCCGGCCCGGAAGGCCTTGCCATTGACAACGCGGGCAATGTGTGGGTTGCAAACCAGGGCGCCAACACCGTTACAGAGTTAAACTCCGCGGGGGGGTTGCTCGGCACATTCGGAGGCGGCAGCGGTATCGGTAGTGAGCCGAACAGCATTGCTATAGATCGTTTCGCAAATGTATGGGTAACAAACGCCGGCTCCGGCAATGTTACAAAGTTGGGCCCTGTTGGACAATTCCTTGGCGCAGCCAACGTCGGCATTGGGCCGCGCGGCATTGCAACAGACACAGCCGGCAGTGTGTGGGTAGCCAATTACGGCACTACCACGGCTCCCGGCAACACCATTGTAGAGTTAAGTCCTACCGATAATTCCATAGTTAACCACTTTACAGTCGGAAATAATCCGCTTGGCATTGCCATAGACCAGTCAAACAATGTCTGGGTAGCCAATTACGGCAGCAACAGTGTTACTGTCTGGAGAGGAGCTGCAACAGGACCACAGTTCCGCACATATCTCGGTCCTATCTGGCCATAACTAAAATATATCGCTCTGACAGCTTAAACGTGAAAACTCCCCGGAAGCCCTAAAGCTCCCGGGAGTTTTATTTTATTTAGTGACGAATATGGGCAAAGGCATATTTTTCTGCTAAGATTTCTTTAAGGGCCTCAACGGCCCACGATATACAATAAGGAGGATGTCATGGTCAAGACAGCGCTGTTTGTTCGACTGGAGTCGAAACCCGGAAAGGAGGCTGAGGTGGAGGACTTTCTTCGCGGGGGGCTTGCAGTAGTCATGGAGGAGCCCGCAACGATCGCCTGGTTTGCGGTCCGTCTTGGGCCTTCGACCTTTGGTATCTTTGATGCCTTTCCTGACGAGGCCGGCCGTCAGGCCCACCTCTCCGGCCGTGTGGCCGCTGCTCTTATGGAAAAGGCTTCCGAATTGCTGGCGCAGCCTCCTGTGATCGAGAAGGTCGAAGTCCTCGCGGCCAAGCTGCCGGAATAAGTTTGTGTAATCGGACGGCAAAACATCGGACTCATGAGAAGACCGCGAGCCGATGGGCAAAACATTTCAGGTCCTGCGTTGTAACATAAAGGAGGGACACTGCCTATGGAATATTACATTCATCATGTGCCCGGCAGGATAAGAATACAGACCCCCTTCCTTTACGGCAAGCCGCAAAATATCGATGAGTTTACAAAAAAAATGAGCACAATAAGTGGCATGCACTCCTTAAAGGTCAACACTGCGACCGGCAGCGCGCTGTTGATGTATGATGAAAAGAAAATAAACTGCGAACAAGTCATAGGCATCCTCGAAAAATACGGCTACTTCAATCTCGCCAAATCCACAACCAGCGATGAGCTTATTGAGCACATCTCAGAAAAGGCGCTGGGTGTAGCAGAAATAATAGTCACTACCCTGGAAGGCGGCGTCCCCGAGTAGGCAAGGCGGGCGCAGAAGCTGTCTTTCACTTCTTTTCCTCGGTTTTATACAATTGATACTGGATAGCATCGATTCCCTGCATAATTATCTCTGACAGCTCAATAACTCGCATAAAGCGCCCCTGCCGCTCTTGTTCCGTCAGTGCCCTAATCGCCAGGCGTAGTTGATCCGCCTGCTTTTGCGTCTGCCTGACGATCTGCTTTGCAGCTTCGGTCCGCTTTTGATAACACGCCAATTGCCCCTGGATAACCTCTCCGGACACCTTAACTTTGGGGTGTTTATCATCGTCTGCCATACTTTCAGCCTCCCGACACAACTGACTTCGACCTTACCATCATCCCATTCAAAATCCTTTATCCCCAATAAATACTCCCTCTAATAGTAATACATTGCTGGACTTCTTGTCTAAAATGTCACCAGGGGATGGAGAAGTGTCGAGGCAAGAGTTAATTTAATGTCAGGATGCAGGGCCGACAAGTTATAAGGCGCCTTTCCGTAAGCATGCAGTAGTTTCAGCGCGTCTGGAAATAAGCGCCACACTTCTCCTGCCTTCCTTACACGACTGCCGGACAGTGGGTCGCCTGTAGTCTCTTGATACTATTTTGTATTATATTGCACATTTATGTAGTAAAACTTGTATCCTCTTTTTTTGGTTTTCCTTAATTATCAAAGGTATTACTGCTGGCATGACAGTTGCTTTAACCTAAATATCTTAAAGTTCCAAAAAACAGGAGGACATAATGAGACAGATAGCAGTGTACGGCAAGGGCGGCATCGGCAAATCTACAACAACCCAGAATACCGTTGCAGGTCTTTCAGAGGCAGGATACAAGTGCATGATAGTGGGCTGCGACCCGAAGGCTGATGCAACAAGATTAATACTTCATGCAAAAGCTCAAACAACTGTAATGGACCTTGCGCGGGAACGCGGCACTGTGGAGGACCTCGAGATTGAAGAGGTGGTCCTTACCGGGTTCAGGGGTATCCGGTGTGTCGAGTCAGGCGGTCCTGAGCCTGGTGTCGGCTGCGCGGGCCGAGGCATTATTACCGCGATCAACTTCCTCGAGGAAAACGGCGGGTATGGGACGGACACCGACTTCGTATTTTACGACGTCCTCGGTGATGTGGTCTGCGGGGGGTTCGCCATGCCCATGAGAGAGGGAAAGGCAAAAGAGATTTACATCGTCACTTCAGGCGAGATGATGGCGATGTACGCAGCCAATAATATTTCGAGAGGTATCCTCAAATATGCGCAGAGCGGGGGGGTGAGACTCGGAGGCCTCATCTGCAACAGCAGAAAAACCGATAAGGAATATGAACTGATTTCCGAGCTTGCAAAGAGGCTTAACACCCAGATGATCCACTTTGTGCCCAGGGACAACCAGGTGCAGCGGGCCGAGCTGAGGAGGATGACGGTCATCGAATATTCCCCTGAGCACTCCCAGGCGGATGAGTACAGGGCGCTGGCCAAGAAGATAGCAGATAACAGGGACCTTGTTATTCCTACTCCCGTGAGCATGGATGAGCTGGAAGGGCTGCTCATGGACTTCGGGATACTCGAGAACGAAGGGGCCGCAGTCTAAAAAAATTTTGAATGTTGAATTTTAAATTTTGAATTGTGAAAGAAACGGTTTGCCTATCTTCATTAATTCAAAATTCAACATTCAGTATTTAACCGATAAGGAGGAACAATGAGCTCGGCGATTAAAGATACACAGAAAATGATAGAGGAAGTTCTGGATGCCTATCCTGAAAAAGCGAGAAAGGACAGGGCCAAGCATCTGGCTGCCAATGATCCCACTGGCCAGTGCAGTACCTGCCAGGTAAAGTCCAACGTGAAGTCGAGGCCGGGCGTCATGACGGTACGGGGATGCGCTTTTGCGGGAGCTAAAGGCGTGGTCTGGGGCCCGGTAAAAGACCAGATCACCATCAGCCACGGCCCCATCGGGTGCGGACAATACAGCTGGGGGGGCAGGAGAAATTACTATAACGGGCAGACCGGTATCGACACCTTCGGCACTATGCATATCACCACCGACTTTCAGGAAAAGGATATTGTGTATGGAGGAGATAAAGGACTCGATTCTGCGCTCCATGAGCTGAAAGAGCTTTTCCCTCTCGCAAAGGGGATCGGCATCCTGTCCGAATGCCCGGTGGGCCTTATCGGAGACGATATCGAATCGGTTGCAAAAAGGGTACAAAACGAATTCAAGATACCAATAGTGCCTGTTCGATGTGAAGGCTTTAGGGGAGTAAGCCAGTCCCTCGGCCACCATATTGCCAACGATACTATAAGGGACCATGTGCTCGGCAAAGGACACCTGGAAAAAACAACACCCTACGATGTGGCGCTGATCGGCGACTATAACATAGGCGGAGACGCGTGGGCCTCACGGAAGATGCTGGAGGAAATGGGGCTGAGGGTAATCGCCCAGTGGACAGGCGACGCATCGGTCAATGAGATGGGGATCGCACATATGTCGAAACTGAACCTCATCCACTGCTACCGTTCCATGAACTACATATGCAGGCATATGGAAGAGCAGTACGGCACCCCGTGGGCCGAATTCAATTTCTTCGGTCCCACAAAAATATACGAGAGCATTAGGAAGATCGCCTCTTACTTTGATGACACCATCAAAGAAAAAGCGGAGAAAATGATCGGGAAATACAAACCGGTCATGGATGCGGTCATTGAGCGGTTCAAGCCCGGCCTCGAAGGCAAAAAGGTAATGCTCTATGTGGGTGGCTTGCGGCCGCGCCACACGATCGGGGCCTATGAAGACCTTGGGATGGAAGTCATCGCCTCGGGATATGAATTCGGACACAGTGATGATTATAAAAGGACTTATCCCGAGATGAAAGAAGGCGCTGTCATCATGGATGACGCCACGCTCTATGAGATGGAGGAATTCACCAGACGGCTCAAACCCGACATGGTCGGCTCCGGGATCAAGGAGAAATATTCCTACCATAAGCTGGGAGTGCCGTTCAGGCAGATGCACTCATGGGATTACTCGGGTCCGTATCACGGCTTTGACGGCTTTCCGGTTTTCGCACGGGATATGGATATGACTGTGAACAGTCCTACATGGAAGCTGATAAGAAGACGCGGGGCCCCCAGGAATTCCGGGGACTCTATTGGGAGGTAATGCAAATGAAACTTATGAAGATACGGGACCATAACGAACTTTTTCAGGACTTGGAGTACCAGGAACAATTCGAGCACAAGAAAGAATTTGAGGATTCCTGGCCTCCTGAAAAAGTGAAAGAGGTGGCTGAATGGACTAAGACGGAGGAGTATAAGGAAAAGAACTTTGCCCGGAAGAACATAAAGATAAATCCTGTAAAGGCATGCCAGCCCCTCGGCGCTATTTTCTGCGCCTCGGGCTTTGCCGACACCATGCCTTTTGTCCAGGGGGCACAGGGCTGTGTTGCCTATTTCAGAAGTCATCTGAACAGGCATTTTAAAGAGCCGATGGCGGCCATTTCCACGTCCATGACCGAAGATGCAGCAGTTTTCGGAGGGCTCAACAATATGCTTGAAGGACTCGAAAATGCATATGCGCTCTACAAGCCCAAAATGCTGGCCGTCTCCACCACCTGCATAGCTGAAGTCATCGGCGATGATCTGAACGCGTACGTAAAAACGGCGCGGGAAAAAGGCCTCATCCCCCAGGACCTGCCTGTTCCCCAGGCACATACGCCGAGCTTTGTAGGCTCGCAGATAAATGGATACGATAATGAGCTGAAGAGCATACTCTCCACGATCACTGAGGGCAGGGAGAAGGAGCCTAACGGAAAGGTAAATATAATACCCGGCTTTGACACCTACACGGGAAACTACCGGGAGATGAAGAGGCTTCTTGACATCATGGACGTCAGACACACGGTCCTTGCAGATGTGAGCGACACCTTCGATTCTCCGAATACCGGTGAGTACAAGCTTTATCCCGGAGGGACTCCTCTGGAAGATGCAGCAGACTCGATCAATGCTGCTGCCACCATTGCGCTCCAGAGGTATTCGACGTTAAAAACCATGGAGTATATTGACAAAGAATGGGGCCAGAAGACAGCGGTGCTGCCGCCCATAGGCATCAGGAATACAGACGCCTTTTTTGAGGAAATAAGCAAGTTTTCCGGAAAGCCCATCCCTCAGGAGATCGAGGATGAGCGCGGGAGGGCCGTTGACGCGATGGTAGACTCCCATCCCTATGTCCACGGAAAAAGGTTTGCTTTAACCGGAGATCCCGATCTCCTTCTCGGGCTGGCAAGTTTCCTCATGGAAATGGGGGGCTTCCCCGTGCACATTGTCTGCACCAACGGTGACAAGAAGTTCGAAGAGGAGATGAATGCTCTTTTAAGCTCTAGCACCTTCGGCGCAGAGGGAAAGGTATATATCAACAGGGACATGTGGCATCTGAGGTCATTGCTGTTCACTGACCCGGTCGATCTGCTCATCGGCAATTCCTACGCAAAATTTCTGTGGAGGGATACAGGGACCCCTCTTATACGCATCGGGTTCCCCTTGTTCGACAGGCACCATCTCCACCGGTATCCCATTATCGGATATCAGGGAGTTCTCAATATGGTTACCCAGGTTGTAAACACTGTACTCGATGAACTGGACAGAAAGACAGTGAATACGACGAGCTTTGATGTAATAAGGTAGCAAAAGGCGATGTTAAAAAGGGGAACAAATGAAACCACAGAGAGACACAGAGAAAAGAAGGAATTATGATAAGCAAAAAAGATTTAAGACAAGCTGCTTACAATCAAATGCTTTTCTCAGTGGACTCCAACTGGTTTGCAGCAGGAACAAAGCATCGAGGAAAAAGGCCGAGGTCACAGAGGAAGAGCGAGGCAAGGATGTTAGGCCGCTGTTAATTTTAGAAAACTCTGTGTTCTCAGTGGTTAAGTTTCGCCTCTACGCAGTTAACTGAAGAGGGAGGATTACAATGATAGCAAACATGGACAAATTAACGGAAAGTGGTTGTGCTGCTGAAAAGAAAGATAAGGTCTGCCGCTCACGGGGCGGGGAATCATGCGCCTTTGACGGGGCTATGATCGTGCTCCAGCCCATTGCAGACGCAGCACATATCGTCCATGGCCCTATTGCGTGCTGCGGTAATACCTGGGAAGGAAGAGGCGCTCTCTCCGTAAAGGGAGACCTTCTTAAAATGGGATTCACAACCGACATGACCGAGATCGATATAGTGTACGGTTCCGAAGAAAAGCTGTACAACGCCATTGTGAAGACCTGCGAAACAGTCAGGCCGAAGGCCGTTTTTGTCTATGCTACCTGCGTAAGCGGACTCATCGGCGAAGATATAGTGTCGGTTTGTAAAAGGGCGGAAAACAAGCTGGGGGTCAGGATCATCCCGGTCAATGCCCCCGGCTTTGTGGGACCGAAGAACCTGGGAAACAGGATTGCGGGTGAGGTGCTGCTCGAATCGGTTATAGGGACAGGAGAGCCTGCTATTACCACCGATTGCGACATCAACCTTATCGGTGAATATAACATTGCAGGAGATTTGTGGCTTGTCGAGCCTGTGCTTAACGCCGCAGGAATAAGGGTGCTCTCCAGGATCACAGGCAATGCCTCTTTTGAAGAGATAACCTATGCACACAGGGCAAAACTGAATGTGGTCGTATGCAGTCGTGCCTTGATCAACATTGCGCGGACAATGGAAAAGAAATACGGAATCCCTTATGTCGAGGTCTCCTTCTTCGGCAAGACAGAGATGGCAAAGGCCTTGCGCGCTATTGCACAAAAGCTGCATGACCCTGCGGGTAAACTGCTTCCCGGCTTGCTTGAGAAGGTTGAGGCTGTCATAGCGCATGAGGAGCGGCAGCTTGAAGAGGGACTTAAAAGATTCGACCATCTAAAGGGGAGAAAAGCGGTACTGTATACCGGAGGCGTCAAGAGCTGGTCTTTTATCTCGGCCCTTATGGACCTGGGGATCGAGGTTGTAGCTGTGGGGACAAAAAAGAGCACAGTTGAAGATGAAGAGAAGATGAGAGAGCTGCTGGGACAGGATGCTCCGCTGGTGGAAGATGTGGCCCCGAAAAACCTTCTCAAACTCCTTGCGGAAAGGAAGGCTGATATCCTTGTAGCCGGAGGGAGAAACCAGTATCTTGCGATAAAAGAGGGGTTCCCTTTTGTTGATGTAAACCAGGAGCGGCATACGGCTTACGCGGGATATGAGGGACTCCTGAATTTGACCCGGGATATAAGCGATAGTATCAGTTTTTACACGAGAATCGCATTTCCCGTGGCCCAGGGACCATCGCCTATAGCCCGGGATATTACCATTGACCCTTTAAAGCATTCCCAGACTATAGGCGCTGCAATCGCAATGCAAGGTGTTGATAAGGCGCTGCCGGTCATACATGGCGCACAGGGCTGTACGTTTCTTGCCAAAGTGCTTCTGACAAAGCATTTCAGGGAGCCCATCGCCCTTGCAGGCACAAAACAGTTTTCCGAAGATATCATCATGGGAAGCGAGGAAAATATTATCAGCGTGGTCGAGGGCTTTATCGAAAAACAAGGCCCTGCAGTGATTGGGGTCCTTTCCTCAGGGCTGTCAGAAATAAAAGGTGATGATATTTCCGCAGTGGCAAAGCATTTTACTGCCTCAGGCTCAGAGGCAAAGGTGCTTTCCATATCCACCCCTGATTACGAAGGGGGATTGGAAACAGGCTACGCCTCTGCGGTAGAAGCGCTTGCCGGCCTGGCCGGACATAATCAACGGGGCACAAAAAGAACAAAGGGCAGGATCAATGTTCTGGCCGGCAGCCACCTGACGCCTGCAGACTTTCTTGAACTGCGGGAAATAATAGAATCGTTCGGGCTGCGCCCTGTAATACTCCCTGACCTGTCGGCACTGGATGGCAGCAGGCAGGGCTTTTCCGCCCTCGCGTCAGGAGGAACTACCCTGGATGAAATTGAAACCATGTGTGACGCCGAATTCACGCTTGCTATCGGAATGAGCATGGAGGCCCCGGCCGGGAAATTGAAGGAACGATTCGACATCGAATACAAAGTGCTCAAGGGCATCGCAGGTCTCAGGGATTCCGATGCGCTAATGGAAACGCTCGTCCTGCTGAGCGGTAAAAGCATACCGACAAAATATGTGAGACAGCGGCGTATACTCGTGGATGGAATGAGGGACGCTCATTTCTACTTCGGCAATAAAAAAGTGGTCACCGCTCTGGAGCCGGACCTTTCCGTGCAGACGTCGCGCTGGCTTTCGGAAATGGGCTCAGCGGTAATGCTTTCAGTCATTCCGCATGCCGCGGCCTCGGGAAAAAGTATTGAGGCGCGTGAGGTAATCATTGGAGACCTCCGTGATATCCATAATTACAGCAATGGAAACAGCCAGGGGAAACCTGACCTCCTGGTCTCAAATTCTCATGGGGAAGACACTTCGCGGAGAAGCTGCATACCCATTTACCAATTAGGGTTCCCTCTGTATAAGGTGATGGGAGGAAACACCAGGATAACCATCGGCTACAGGGGGACACTAACACTTATTAATGACGTGGCAAACATATTAAGTCATAGGTCATAGGAAACGGAGAAATGGTTTTACCCATTACCCATAACCTATGACCTATTACCCGGTTTTAATGAGGAGGTGCAAATATGAAAGTGGCATTCGCAACGACTGATGGGATTAATGTCGATGAGCATTTCGGCAGGGCTGGACTATTTGCCATATATGAGTTGAACGAGAAGGAATACCGGTTTGTCGAGCTGAGGAAATTCGCTGAGGGCAGGGACGCGGAAATAGAAGAAACAAAAGGAGCGGGGCAGATTCATGACAGCAGGGTTGAGGAGAAAGTGAGCAAACTGGCGGACTGCAAGATCATATATCTTACAGAAATCGGAGGGCCCTCTGCGGCACGGCTCGCAAAGAGAGGAATAATGCCTATTAAGGTAAAGGAGATTGTCTCCATCGCGGGCTCTCTGGAGAAACTGCTTGCTACCGCTCAGACATCGCCGCCGCCGTGGTTTAAGAAGGCGCTTTATGACAATCGTCAGTAGCAGATCGTTAGTCGATCTAAAAAATTCAATTTAAAGAGAGGTAAAAGACAATGAAGATGATCAGAGCATTTATACGGCCTGAAAAAGAGCAGGAGGTGGTCCTGGCCCTTGAGGGCGCCGGGTTCCCATCGCTCACCAAGATGCCGGTATTCGGAAGGGGAAAGCAGAAGGGCCTTCAGGTGGGCCCGGTGCATTATGACGAACTTCCGAAAACACTCATAATGATGGTTGTCGACGATAAGGACGCAAACAAAGTTATAGGACTCATTAATGATAAGGCAAGAACAGGGTTCGTAGGCGATGGAAAGATCTTCGTCAGCCCGGTCGAAAGCGCTTACACCGTTAGAACAGGGGAGGCCATACTATGAAAGAGATCACGGCAGTCATCAGGAGGGACAAGCTCCATGAAACAAAGAGGGTCCTTGACGATCTGGGATATCCCTCTGTAAGTATCCAGAGCGTCGACGGAAGGGGAAAGCAGCGGGGGGCGGTCTGCGACAACGACCTCGATCCGGAACTGCCTGACAAATATTGTACATCGGTCAAATTGACACCTACGCCTTCGACGTACGCACTTGAGCATTCTCTGCCTAAAGTCGCTCTGTACGTGCCGAAAAGGATGCTGACCATGATTGTGCCTGATGATGTTGTGAGCAAGATAGTGAAATCAATAATCACTGTAAACCGGACAGGCAAGACAGGAGACGGCAAAATTTTCATCTCACCAGTCGAAAGCGCGCTGAGAGTACGGACAGGAGAAAGGGACGGAGAGGCCATAACATAAAAACAGGTTCCGGTAAAGGTTGAGGTTGAGATGGTAAGATAAAAAATTTTAGAAGCATTCATTTCTTAACCTTAACCTCAACCTTAACCTGATGCCTAAGGAGGGAGGAAACATGGCAGTTGTCGGATACACGAGGGGCGGCCAAACCTGGACCCCCCAATTTATAGAATCAATCGATGTTGAGAAGTGCATCGGCTGCGGGCGTTGTTACAAGGTATGCAGCAGGGACGTGCTGGAGCTTATAGAGAAACCCTTCGAGGGTGAGGATGAATTCGGTGATGACATGGGCAACAAAGTTATGTCCATTGCGAATAGTGAAAATTGTGTCGGCTGCGAGGCTTGCTCGCGCGCCTGTACGAAAAAATGCCACATCCATGTCGCGCTGTGACCGCACCCAGGATAAGGTCTTATTAGCTATCTCATTCCACACCGGGTTTTGCGAGCCCCCATCCCGAAGCCGGGATGGGGGCTGCTTTCTCTGTCATTCCGCTTGTCCGGAATCGGATTCTAAGAAAGATTCGAAAGCCGCAGTCTATTGCATTCCCAAAAACGCCCTTCCAAGAAACGCAGCCATCTGGTCTCTCGTGACATCTTCGGAAGGACAGTAGACGCCGGCCCCGCAGCCGATGGTGATTTTAAGCTCATACAACTTCTGGATATACTCAAAGAAAGGCTCTGTAGCAGGCACATCGTTGAAATAAGGTGTTGTCAAAAAACATCGTTCCGACACTCCGACCGTACCTCCAGTGCAGGTGAAGCCTTCAGGGGCCTGACCTGCGTTAACTTGCGTGGCCCTGACAAGGAAGGCTGCCATCTGGTCTCTTGTCACAACTTCGCCGGGGGAATAGGTTCCGGTAACTGCCGTAATCCCCTCATCTTTCATCTTCTGTATGTATTTAAAAAAAAAGTCGCTAGAAGGCACATCGGTGAAATACGGAGTCAGAGTATAGCTGAAGCTTTCTCCATACAATGCCCTTATGATGAAGGCAGCCATCTGGTCTCTGGTTACATCTTCGGAAGGGCAGTAATCTCCATTTCCGCAGCCGGTGGTAATGGCGTTGTTGTAGATCGATTCTATATAACTTTCATACGTCGACGCGCTAGGAACATCGCTGAAGGAAGTTGTGCCCGTGATAAGATAGTGAGCGGTGACCGCTTCAGCTGCGTTCATAGTTAAAACGCATTCGGAACTCGCACTCTGACTCGAACATGCTCCTGACCAGCCGGTGAAGATTGAACCCGTATTAGCAGTTTCCGTCACCGTCACACTTGTGCCGTTGCTGTAACCTGCCGAGCAGTTGACGCCACAGACGATGCCTAACGGTACACTCGTCACAATGCCGCTGCCGGTACCTGACTCGTTTACGGTAAGAAGCGCCCCCTGGGAGAGGGCAGCGAACAGAAGACAAAATACAATAATTGTTAACATCTTTACTAATAAATACTTTCTCATGGCAAACCTCCTTGGCATATAATACAAACGAGCTTTTAGTTAAAGCATAGCGCATCAATGGGTATTGTCAAGCGCGCCGATAACGGTCCTTACATTGCACGTCCCCAAAAAAATAATGTTACTATTTTGTCTTAATTGCTACATTTTGAGTTCCAAATGAGGAGTGCAGTTTTTCTATTTACCAAGGACTTAGATCATGGCATGCTGTTTGCTTTATAGTGTCAGAGATAAAGAAATCGAACGAGCTGGAGGGATACCAATGATACCGTTGACAGTGAAGAAAAAGCGGGGAATAATTGATCAGCACCCATGTTTCTCGGAGGGCGCCCATCACCTGTTCGGGCGTATACATCTTCCGGTTGCGCCGGCGTGTAACATACAATGCAATTACTGCATACGAAAATACGATTGCGCCAATGAATCCAGGCCGGGAATAACCAGCAAAGTCTTCTCTGTAGACGAAGCGCTCGAAAGAGTGCGTACCCTGGTGGAACGCAGCGGAAACCTGAGCGTGGCAGGGATCGCGGGGCCCGGGGACCCGCTCGCGAACAACGCCACGTTTGAAGTGATGCGTGCATTGCACCGGGAATTCCCCGATCTTATTTTGTGCGTTTCAACTAACGGACTCCTTCTCCCCGACCGGCTGGAAGAACTTGCAAAATCTGGGGTAAGAAGCCTGACCGTAACTATAAATTCCGTATTTCCCGAAACGGCGGAAAAGATTTACGCCTGGATAAATAAAGGCGGTAAGCGCTATTCTAACAGGGAGGCTGCCGAATACTTGTTGTGCAATCAGTGGAAAGGTCTAAGCAATGCCATAGAGGCAGGACTTATTGTTAAAGTGAATACTGTTTTTATCCCTGGGGTTAATGACGCGGAAATACCGCTTATCGCTAAATCAGCCGGAGAACTGGGGGCTGACCTCATGAATATTTTACCGCTGATTCCGCAGGCTTCTTTCGAACATCTCGAAAGGCCCTCAAGAGAGACCATTTCCAAGATGCGGGAGACCTGCGGGCAGCACATACCTCAGATGACCCATTGCAAGCAATGCAGGGCTGACGCCTGCGGAATTATCGGTGAGGACAAAGATATGGAGCTTGAGATGCTGAATGCTCAAATCGGAGAAGATTACTGTGAAAGCGTCTTTTGAACGGTACCGCAGGCAATTGATGCTTGGCGGATTTACCCCTGACCATCAGCAAAGGCTTAAAAACTCCACTGCCCTCGTCGCTGGAATCGGGGGGGTCGGCGGAACTGCCGCGCTCTATCTGGCGGTAGCCGGGATAGGGAAAATGATATTTGCCCACTCCGGCAACCTGACCCTCTCCAACATGAACAGGCAGGTATTGATGAGAGATGACTGGGTGGGAAAAAGCAGGGTAGTTCAGGGCATGAAGAGTATTGAAGATATAAACCCGGAAGTCGAAGTTGAAGTCCATGACGAACGGACATCCGACGCTAATATTGAGAAACTGCTCAGAGGTGTTAACATTGCACTTTCTGCGAGACCCAATTTCCACGAGCGAAGGGTGCTGAACGCGGCATGCGTCAAAAAAAACATCCCCCTGATCGAAGCAGCGATGAACGGGATGGAAGGATATATTTTTAACATTTTGCCTGGCCTCACACCATGCCTGAACTGCCTTTATCCGGAGGATGGTCCGGAATGGGAGGAGCTGGGCTTTCCGGTACTCGGCGCTGTGTCAGGCATGCTTGGATGCATTGTGAGCATAGAAGCGATAAAACTCCTCACAGGCTACGGCAAACCGCTGATGTCCCAGATGCTCGCTTTCAACACCATCGACATGGAGTTCAGGAAATATGCCGTGCATAAAAATCCCGAATGCGGAGTCTGCGGCCCCTCCTGATGCTCTTACGTGAAAGCGTATGAAAAAAGCATTATAATTTAAGTATCACACTGTGCGGATTGCAGGGGGACAAGAAAAAAAGGAGGGTCATGCCATGAAAATCAGCGCGAGGAATATGCTGGAAGGGACTGTCAGCGAAGTTCAGAAGGGCCAGGTAGTGGCGGTCATAAAACTCGTGTTGCCATCAGGGACTGCAATTACATCGATCATTACCAACGATAGCTCCGACCGTTTGGGATTGAAAAGCGGCGTTAAGGCCTACGCCATTATCAAAGCCAGTTCGGTGATAATAGGGAAAGGAGCGGCCGGCGAAAACATGAGCGCACGAAATATTATTAAAGGCACGGTGCAAAAAGTAAAAGAGGGAGTGGTCATGGCAGAGATCGTCCTGGATATCGGAGGAGGCAAGACCATTGCGTCAACCATTTCCGATGAAAGCGTGAAACGCATGGAGCTGAAAGCGGGTGATGAAGCATATGCAATTGTTAAAGCTTCAAGCGTGATGTTAGGAGTCGCCTGATAAATAATGGACAGTTCCGTACTTTTTTCAATGCGCCTCTCTCTTCAGGTGGCGGCGGTTGCCACTGCCTTTGTTTTTGTAATCGGGATAACCGTCGCCTACTTTCTTGCGAGAAAAGAGTTCAAGGGTAAGGAACTGCTCGATGCGCTCTTTACCCTTCCTCTCGTACTGCCGCCTACTGTTACCGGCTATTATCTCATCATCCTTTTCGGAAGGAACGGCTCTATCGGCAAAATTTTATACCAATGGACCGGCTGGACCCTTATGTTCACCTGGTACGCAGCAGTGCTCGCATCGTTTGTTGTCGCGCTCCCGCTTATGATAAAAACGGCCCGAGCGGCGATCGAGTCGGTCGACATAGACCTCATTAATGCCTCCTACACGCTGGGACATTCGGAGTTAGACACCGCTCTCAAAGTAACGATCCCTCTCGCCCGGAGAGGCATCATCGCCGGCACTGTACTCTCCTTCGCCCGCTCCATCGGAGAATTCGGCGCCACACTTATGCTTGCGGGAAATCTTACCGGAAGGACCGACACTATGCCCCTTGCCATATATTCCCTTGCCGGAAGCGGCGAGTGGTCAAAAGCCAACAGCATGGTCATTATGCTGACTCTGTTGTCGGGAGTTTTTCTCTACCTGGCCAACCAGTACAGCAAAAGGCCGATAACAAGGACCCTCTGATGGGGCTGTCGGTAACGCTTAAAAAGAAAGTAAACGGGTTCTCTCTGGATGTCGCATGGGAAATCGGTAATGAACTCGCGGTCCTTTTCGGGTATTCCGGAGCGGGAAAATCCCTGACGCTTCAGATGATCGCCGGTCTCATGCGGCCGGATGAAGGTTTTGTGCGCTCGGGGAAAAGGGTGTTGTTTGACAGTGCCAAGAAAATACAGGTATCTCCGCAAGAGCGTTCGTTTGGCTATGTGTTTCAGGACCTTGCACTATTCCCGCACATGACCGTAAAAGAAAATATACGTTATGGGGCAAGCGGCATGGCCCCGGTTGAGTGTGACATCCGGATCGGGGAGATAGTCGCAGCCTTCCGGTTGGAAGGACTGGAGGCAAAGATGCCCCCGGAGCTTTCGGGCGGGCAGCGGCAGCGGGTCGCTTTTGCGCGGGCGTTGATACGAAGGCCCGACGTATTGCTCCTTGACGAACCGTTTTCAGCGCTCGACAACCCCCTCCGCATAGAGATGCGGCAATTTTTAAATGACATACGGAACACCTTCGCTGTTCCAGTGGTCCTTGTCACCCATGACATTTACGAGGCCTACACCATGGCAGACACAATCATTATTTACGCAAACGGCAGGGTCATCCAGACCGGGGCCCCCTCTGAAGTATTCAATAATCCGTCAAGCAAAGAAGTCGAAACCCTGGTCGATTCAAAAAAACTCATTACACTGCCATAGACAGGGGGCACGGTGGTGCTGTTTTAATCAGGTGTTTAGGCCCCTCAAACGCTGCAATACTCAATTACTTGATCAGGTGAAAAGGCACGCTTGTGGAAACGACTCCCTTTCTGAACAATAAAACACCTTTTATAAAGAGCGCCGTCTGATTATGCAGCAGGTGATGCCACCACGTTGAAGGCACAAATTCGGGAAGTATCACAGTTATTACCCCGTCCTTGTAGCGGCTCTGGACTTCATCTATATAGGTAAGAAGCGGCTCTTTTATCGAGCGAAAGGGGGACTCAACGATATTGAGCCGCACACCCATGCAGTGCCGGTCCCATTTTTTCCTTACACTTTCAGTCTCAGCCGGGTCGAGACACACATACAACGCAACCACGTCATCGGAAATAGCTTTTGCGTATTTTACTGCGCTGATGACAGCCTGCTGTACGCCAGATATGGGGATGATGACAGAGTGGTGCTTGAATTCGGGCTGATTGACCTCGCAGGAGGTTACTGATAGTTGGTCTGCAACAGAAAGATAGTGCTTGTGCACTTTCTTCATCAAAATGACCAGGCAGGGTAAAGCCACAAACACTATCCACGCCCCGTGCGAGAATTTTTCAACCGCGATAATAACAAGAACAACCGCGGTGGTGATTGTCCCGACGCCATTTATCACGATGCTTTTCTGCCAGCCTTCTCCCTTATATTTAATCCAGTGTTTCACCATGCCTGCCTGTGAGAGTGTAAATGCGATGAAAACTCCGATTGCATAGAGAGGTATCAACGCATGAGTATCGCCTCCGAAGATCACCAGGAGCACGGCGGCGAAGAACCCCAGGAGCACTATCCCGTTGGAGAAAACGAGCCTGTCTCCGCGGTTGCTGAACTGCCGCGGAAGATAACGGTCGGCAGCCATGATCGACGAAAGTCTGGGGAAATCCTGGAATGATGTATTGGCAGCGAGAACAAGCATAAAGGAGGTAGCGAATTGAATGGTGTAATAGATGATCCCTTTTGAAAATACCATCCTGGCAAGTTGAGATAGAACGGTTTCGTTCTCATTGGGCAATATCCTGTAATAGTTGAAGTAATAGCCGAGCCCGAGGGTAAGAATGCCGAGCAGCAGACCCATCCATATAAGAGTGATTCCGGCGTTCCGGGCCTCGGGGGCCCTGAAAGCCCTGACTCCGTTGGATACCGCTTCAATTCCCGTGAGGGTGGCGCACCCTGAAGCAAAGGCCCTGAGTATGATAAAGAGAGGTACGACGTTTGTAGCCGCCGCTTTAAACTCTGCAGGCGCAGGACGGGCAATAGTAAAGGATTTAACAAAACTCATGCCTATAAGCAGGAAAAGACTCCCGAGAAAGATGTATACCGGTATGGAGAAGACTTTTCCAGACTCCTTCACGCCCCTCAGATTAATTATCATTATAACCACTATCGCGAGCAGACACATAATGACTGTTTGGTTGTGCAGCGCCGGGAACGCAGAGGTTATCGCTTCGACACCGGCGGAGATACTGACGGTAACGGTCAGTACATAGTCAATAAGCAATGCGGCCCCTGCAATCATTCCGGGATGGTCACCGAGATTATCTTTTGCAACAATATAGGCCCCTCCGCCGGTAGGATATGCGTGGATAGTCTGGAAGTATGAGGTGGCGACAATTGCGACAAGCGCAACGATGCCGATAACAACAGGCAGCGTGTAATGAAGCATCGCACTGCCCCCGACAACAAGCGCCAATAGGATTTCCTCCGGGCCATAAGCAACGGAGGACAGAGCATCCGAAGAGAAGACTGCGAGCCCCATGAATTTGTTGAGCCGCTCGTGCGTTTCCCTGATTGTTGCGATCGGACTTCCGATCAGGTAACTCTTGATTGACATAAATTCCTCCCAGGGCGCTCAGAGGAGAACAAAAAAACCGCCGGCAAAGCAGCGGTTTTGTAATCTGCCTATTGCCCTTCCATGTGCCTACGAGGTTAGCTGACGGGCTCGGGCCTGGAAGTGCCCTATTCCTGATAAGAAATACGCCCCATACGACGGTTCCCCCGCACCCACGTTCAACCGACAGTTGAAAGTGGATTTCGGCTGCTCTTTGGTAATTACTTTAATTAATGGCAGAGAAGATTGTCAATCGTAGGGCAGGCCTGGCAGTTTTTCCGTAAAAATGCCGCATTGAAAGAAAGAAAAATTTTGTCGCCGCCGAAATGCAGTCCGGCCAAGATTGCCGGCTTGTCCGGGATCTAGTAGGTGAGTAGTGAATAGTCAGGAGTGAATGGCCGCCTTTATATTTTTTCTACTCACTACTTACTATTTACTACTCACTGACTTCTAAAAAAGGCGCCAGCCATTCCCTTCCGACCTACAAAGTTGTCCCGTTATACAAAATTGTCACAGTTCGCCCATTAAGGTTTGTTTAAAAATCAAGAAGTTGCAGGCTGGCATAGTTTTAGCTATTAGTGTGCCGAGGTGATTGCGCTATGAATACATTGAGAGACAAAGTGAAGGAGATGGAGAGAGAGGCCATTGTCGACGCCCTCAGCGAATGCAGCTGGGTGATGGCTAAGGCAGCCCGGCAACTCGGCATAACCGAGAGGATGATCGGGTACAAGATTAAAAAATACGGAATAAGGAGGAGTGAGGAAAAACAAGAAAGCAGCAGAAACCTTGATGTATTGCATACAACAGGAAAACAGGCTTAAGCCTGTAAAACATCCATGGGGAGGACATAGTGAAAAAAATGAGTAAATTTACCAAAGCTATCTTATCTTTTGTTTTAGCCTGTTCATTATCGGCGAGCGTGGTATATGCAGAAGATCAGCCGGCGGCTCCTGCAGCCCCTGCTGCTGCAGCCGCAGCTGCTCCTGCTCCGCCAGTCACCGGAGACACTAAGGCGGCAGGGTTAACTCTTGCCGACATCAAGAATTGGCTCGGCGTGAGCATATATTTACAAGGCGGCTATACATATAATTTTGAAAACCCTGATTCTCAGGAGAACGGCCTCAGAGTCTTCGACCACAAAGCAAACAGCTTTACACTAGACCTTGCTGAACTGCTTTTCAATAAGGATGCGGCAACGGGCGGCGTTGGATACAGGCTCAAGTTGTCTGCAGGCGAGACGGCAAAATTCATACATGCCTCAGGCCTGGGCAATTCTGACAATCCCATTGATCTGACT